>ENA-ORCW01000168-ORCW01000168.1-marine-metagenome-genome-assembly--contig:-NODE-168-length-73457-cov-8.051758_pt1 | contig 73457 bp, 68 predicted proteins | sample MGYA00237784_ERZ508517 | MGnify/ENA primary metagenome ERZ508517 (study PRJEB26187, sample SAMN06268979) | marine metagenome | isolation source: Tt ae E1 feedstock associated aerobic enrichment on...
TCTGACTGACAGTATTAAAAAGCCCGATTCGAAAGAGTCGGGCTTTTTGCGTTTGGGGAATTTAATTAAAATAATGTTATCTGGATAATTGGAATAATATCTCTATTAATCATAGATATATGAATAGTATTAGGCGGGTATAATAAAAAATTTTAAAGCCAAACCTTTGTTTTAAATCAATTATAAATTTGTTCTTTTTTTCATCTATTGATCTTTCATATGAATCCCGTATAAATAGATTAATTCTTTTTAAGGCTACTCTATATGTCAACTAAATCACCTATTATTGCTATTACAGGTTCATCCGGTGCGGGGACTTCTACCACGACCAAGGCATTTCGACATATATTCAGAAGTTTTGATATAAAAGCTGCAGAAGTCGAGGGCGATAGTTTCCATCGTTTTACTCGCGCTGAAATGGAAGTTGAAATCCGAAAAGCTCAGGAGCAAGGTCGCCATATCAGCTACTTTGGCCCGGTTGCAAATGACTTTGGGTTATTAGAAGACTTATTTCAGACCTATGGGGAAACGGGAACAGGCCGACTCAGACGATATTTGCATTCATTTGATGATGCCGTGCCTTATAATCAGATGCCGGGTACTTTCACGCCATGGGAAGAGCTTCCCGAATCCGATTTGCTTTTTTATGAAGGGCTACATGGCGGCGTGGTAACAGAAGAAAACGATGTGGCTAAGCATGTAGATCTGTTAATTGGCATGGTCCCTATTATTAACCTTGAGTGGATACAAAAAATAATTAGAGATACGACTGACAGAGGTCATAGTCATGAGGCCGTTATGGCTTCGATTGTGCGGAGTATGGACGATTATATAAACTACATTACACCTCAATTCAGTCGCACACATATTAATTTTCAGCGTGTGCCTACAGTCGATACATCTAATCCATTTTCTGCGAAAGATATTCCAAGCTTAGATGAAAGTTTTGTTGTTATTCGCTTTAGGGGAACCAAGGGTATCAATTTCCCTTATTATTTACAGATGATAGATGGTGCTTTTATGTCCCGGGTTAATACTATGGTGGTACCTGGTGGCAAAATGGGGCTGGCTATGGAACTGATTATTACGCCGTTAATTGAAGAGTTGATGAAGAAAAAGGGCAAAAAAATCACCCCTACAGAATGGTTGTTAAGATAATAGCTTTACAACCATTATCTTAACTGTGAGTCTAAGCGTGTCGTATGGTATTTAGTATATCGCCATCTATTAGTTTATAGATTTGTGTTGCAAGCGTTTTGAGTTCCGTGGTTGCAACAAAGCGGCCTTCTTCCAATATAACAATCATTTGCTGATCCTTTAATTCACCAACAAACTGGCTCAATATTGATTTGTCAGTGAACGCTGGCGAACGGATATCATGCAATTTAGCTAGGTTCTTAGCCACTTCCAGTGAATCACGTTCAATAGCGGATCGGGTTAACCCTTTTTCTGCTCGTTCAATCGAGTTCAGTACAATCGCATATCTTTGCAGGGTCTGCTGAGCAATTAAGCTGAGCAAATGTAATTGCAGATAGTGATTATCTGAATGGTCAACAGCTGTCAATGAGTCTTCTTGTTGTTGCGCTAGCTTATTTTCAATGATGACATTTAGACAAGCTTCAAAATGCTCTTCTAACGCTTGCGGCTCAACCGATAAAAAGTATTCGTTTGCCACTAATGGATATAGACTCTTAATTTGTGCCATTAATGCAGACTTTTTAACATGACTTGATTCCAGTAAAATAGCCGCTATCAGCGATGGAATAATATAAAGATGAATGATGTTATTTCGATAATAACTCAGCTCAACAACACTTTCTTGTGGAATAGAAATGATATGACGTTCTTTATCTTCAGTAAACTTTTCCATTTTTATCGCATTGTTGAGTAGATCCCGAGTGGATGCTTCAGGCGGTAAGCTCAGGTTTGCAAATGGTGTATTTTGCCTGTGTAGATCAATCAGAATATTTATCTGTCTGACTAAATCATCTTTAAACAGAGTTTGTTGGTTGGCAACCGATAAGCACATTGCGGTTAGAGTGACGCCGTTGAGGGCCGCTGCATGATTAATATTACACATCACATCTTGGCTTAAATTATTAATATAATTTGGCAACCAGTTTGGCTTCATATTGGCTTCGTGATTTTTTCGCCAGCCGGGTTCAAATGCTTCCATCGATTTGGATAAATTGATCGGCTCACCAAAATTTACATATCCGCGACCAAAATGGCGCAGATTTTTAAGTATGCTGAACAGATGTAAAGCGGACTCTTTTTTCTTTTTTGCACCGCTCAATTCACGGAGATAAGTTTTAACTTCCATTACGTGCTCATAGCCGATATAAACAGGCACTATGCTAACGGGTCTGTCTTGTCCTTTTAGCATATTCTGGACAACCATAGCTAGCATACCTGTTTTAGGCTTTAATAAACGCCCTGTCCGTGAACGGCCGGATTCGGGATAAAATTTGATCGAGTGCCCTTTATTGATAAGCTGCGATACATACTCTTTAAAAACTTCTGAGTAAAGTTTATTGCCTCGGAATGAACGTCGCATAAAGAACGCACCTGAGCGCCTGAAAATTCCACCCATAGGCCAGAAATTTAAGTTAACACCCGCTGCAATATGCGGCGGAACTAAGCCCTGGTGATAAATCACATAGGTAAGCAAAAGGTAATCCATATGGCTTCGGTGACAAGGCATATAGATAATTTCATGGCCTTCTTGCGCCAGCTTTCTGACTTTTTCTCCGTTGGTTACATTGATACCTGAATAGAGTTTATTCCAAACCCAGGTGAGCACTTTATCGCCTATACGGATCCAGCTATCACGATAATCCGCGGCGATTTCTTCTAAATAATCTTTAGCAAGCTGTCTGGCCTTTTCCTGAGAAATATTTTTTGTTTTTATTTCATCACTAATTGCAGCCTTGATGGAAGGGGCTGCTAATAAAGCCGTTAATAACTGCTCTCTTTGCCAGAGTCTGGGCCCTGCCATGACCAGCTGTTGGCGTTGAAAATGAAACCGTGCAACGCGTAACAGTTTTTTAGTGATTTCATCGTCACAGCCGTACTGGTCAACAACATAACGTAATGATAAAGGTTGGCTGACTGAAACAAAATTGTCCCGACCCGAAAACAGTACTACCAATATTTTTTTGAGCCAGTTGGGCTTTTTTTGATGATTGAATAAAGCATTCAGATTATCTGTTTCTTTACCCGGAGAACGCCCCCAGCTAACAAAACAAGGAATCAGTTTAGCATCCAGCTCATCGTCTTCTAAGTGCAGTTTAAGAACGGTCTGCATTTGTTCATGCGCGTCAGTTTTGCCGGCTTGTTTAGCTAATACAGGTTGTAACTTATCCAAACAGACATAACGTCTGAATAGCCTGTCATTGACTTTTACCGGTTTAAAAGGATCGGGCAACCCTGAATCTTTGCAGGCTTTTTTCAGTGAGATAAGATCGGTTAATGAGTCATGCTTTAAAACATAAAAAATAGGCTGCTTTTTAGCGCCCAATTCAATATCGTTCAGCTCATCCAGTATCACTTTTGTCTTCACTAACAACTTCATAGGGATATGAAGCAAGCTTGAGAATAATTTTTTAAAATCTGTCATTGATAAAATATATAAGTCACTATTTGCTTATATTCTAACATGTAAGGCTTACCCAGAGTCTAACAATTTAAATTTATATTCTATTTGCCTTTTAAATTAGCCTGTATATACTAACAGTAATGTATACTGTATGGATAAACACTAAATGAAAGCTTTAACGCCACGTCAAAGTCAAATCTTACAACTTATCAAAGATAATATTCAGGAAACCGGAATGCCGCCTACGCGCGCTGAAATAGCTTCTATTTTAGGGTTTCGGTCTCCAAATGCGGCAGAAGAACATTTAAAAGCATTGGCTAAAAAAGGTGCGATTGAAATTATGGCCGGTACCAGCCGTGGAATTCGCTTGGTTGCAGATGAAACCGAAGCGACTGAAACCGGGCTACCTCTAATCGGCCAGGTGGCAGCTGGTTCACCTATTCTGGCACAAGAACACGTCGAAGATCATTACCAGGTTGACCCTCATTTATTTCGCCCGACAGCAGACTATTTATTAAAAGTTCAGGGCGACAGTATGATTGAGATTGGCATTATGGATGGTGATTTATTAGCGGTTCATAAAGCTCAAACCGCAGTTAACGGTCAGGTGGTTGTTGCTCGAGTTGAAGATGATGTCACTGTTAAGCGATATCAGCAAAAGGGCAACAAAGTTACTTTAATTGCCGAGAATAAAGAATTTGCTCCGATAGAAGTTGATTTAAAAACAACACCTTTTGCAATAGAAGGTTTGGCAGTCGGTGTCATCCGCAATTCAAATTGGATCTAATCGAAAACAGTATCTCTTTATTTATAATTACAGGCTGGCAGTAGCCCTGCGCCAGCCAACATCACTCAAGGTTAGTATTTCCATTTTGTTCTCATCTTTAGCCTTCTTTTTCGGCTTCACTTTCTAAGTTATTATTTAAACTCACGTTTTATTTTAATTAAAAAATTGTAAATTTGTAAATCCTTGGCTAATTTTTATACATGCTTTGTTTTTTGCGCGGGAAATTCCCAAACGAAGCATTATCAAATTAAAATAACAAGGAGCATAAGCTGTGGGCCGACAATTCTCTTTTATCCTTGCTTTATTCTCTTTTTTGCATAGCTCGAGTATTTTCGCAAACGAAGCAGTCGGGCGCTCAAATTTGAATTTAAGAGCAGGTGTTACTGATATCAGCCATCAGGTCTTTGACCTGCACATGACTATATTTTATATCTGTGTCGCCATCGGTATCGTGGTTTTTGGAGCCATGTTCTACGCCATTATTTTCCATCGTAAATCTAAAGGTGTAAAAGCGGCTAATTTTCACGAAAGTGTAAAGGTTGAGATCGCATGGACCATAGTGCCAGTGATTATCCTGGTGGTTATGGCTATTCCTGCAACAAAAACACTTATCGCGATGGAAGACCCGTCTGAATCTGACCTGACCATATTGGTGACAGGCTCACAATGGAAATGGCACTACAAATATCTAGACCATGATATTGAATTTTATAGTTTACTGGCTACGCCATCTGAACAAATTCAGGGCAAGTGGTTAAAAGGGGATACTTATTTGTTGGAAGTAGATAAGCCTTTAATTTTGCCAACCAATAAAAAAATTCGTTTTTTAATGACCTCGGATGATGTCATCCATAGTTGGTGGGTTCCGGATTTTGCGGTTAAAAAAGATGCTAATCCAGGGTTTATTAATGAAGCCTGGACTAGGATTAATGAGCTGGGCATTTACCGAGGCCAATGCGCAGAGCTGTGCGGCAAAGACCATGGGTTTATGCCGGTAGTGGTGAAAGCCGTCAGTGAATCTGAATTTAATCAGTGGATAACAGATAAAAAAGCAGAGAAAGCAGCTGCAGAAGCTGAAGAGAAAAGGCTGCTGGCAATGAATATGACGAAAGAGGATTTAATGGCCGAAGGCGAGTCTGTTTATAACGGATATTGCTCTGCGTGTCATCAGCCCAACGGTATGGGATTACCCGGTGCTTTCCCAGCTTTAGTGGGCAGTGCGATTGTTGCTGGTCCGGCTCAAGACCATATCAAGATTGTCTTAGACGGAAAAAACGGGACAGCTATGCAAGCGTTTGCTAAACAACTTACGTTAAAACAGATTGCAGCGGTTGTAACGTACGAGCGAAATGCTTGGGGAATCAACTCGGGAGAGTTAATTCAGCCTAAAGATGTTCATCAATTGATGCAGAATCAGTAAGGAGAGCCAAATGAATACAATCACTCAAACTGCACCAACTCATGCCGATGAACATCACCATGGTCCGGCAAAAGGTATTAAACGCTGGATATTTACGACCAACCACAAAGACATAGGTACGCTTTATTTATGGTTTGCATTTATTATGTTTTTAGTTGGCGGTGCTATGGCTATGGTGATTCGGGCCGAGCTATTTCAGCCTGGGTTGCAAATAGTTGAGCCCCACTTTTTTAATCAGATGACAACTGTGCATGGTCTGATTATGGTATTTGGCGCTGTCATGCCGGCTTTTACCGGGTTGGCCAACTGGATGATACCTATGATGATTGGGGCGCCGGATATGGCATTGCCCAGAATGAATAACTTAAGTTTTTGGATCCTGCCTTTTGCGTTTTTAATCTTACTTTCCAGTCTTTTTGTTGAAGGCGGCGGACCTGCTTTCGGATGGACTTTTTATGCTCCTCTTTCAACTACTTACAGTGGGGATAGTACGGCGCTATTTGTTTTTGCCGTACATATAATGGGGATCTCTTCCATTATGGGGGCTATCAATGTTGTCGTCACCATCTGGAATATGAGAGCGCCGGGCATGACTTGGATGAAAATGCCTTTATTTGTCTGGACCTGGTTTATTACTGCCTACCTTTTAATTGCTGTAATGCCGGTGTTGGCCGGTGCAGTGACTATGGTGTTGACGGATAAATACTTTGGCACGTCGTTTTTTAACGCCGCAGGCGGTGGTGATCCTGTTATGTTTCAGCATATCTTCTGGTTTTTTGGTCACCCCGAAGTTTATATCATGATTTTGCCAGCGTTTGGGATCATATCAACCATAGTACCAACTTTCAGTCGTAAACCTTTATTTGGTTATTCATCCATGGTTTATGCAACAGCTTCAATTGCGTTTCTATCTTTTATTGTTTGGGCACATCATATGTTTACGACAGGCATGCCGGTATTTGCTGAACTCTTTTTTATGTACTGTACTATGCTAATTTCTGTGCCGACCGGGGTCAAAGTATTTAACTGGGTTGCCACTATGTGGCGCGGCGCTCTTAGCTTTGAAGTTCCCATGATGTTTTCTATCGCCTTTATTGTGTTATTTACCATGGGTGGATTTTCAGGCCTGATGTTGGCAATTACGCCGGTCGACTTTCAATACCATGATACTTATTTTGTTGTTGCTCACTTTCATTATGTTCTGGTAACAGGCGCTATATTTTCATTAATCGCTGCTACCTACTACTGGTTGCCTAAATGGACTGGTGTAATGTACGACATAGGGCTAGCTAAGCTACATTTCTGGTGTTCGTTAATTTCGGTCAACGTTTTGTTCTTCCCTATGCATTTTGTTGGACTGGCAGGTATGCCCAGACGCATTCCGGATTATTCAATTCAGTTTGCAAACTGGAATCAAATCATTAGCTTGGGCGGATTTGCTTTTGGGCTATCTCAGCTCATCTTTTTAGCTTTGGTCATCAAAGCTTGTCGTAAAAAAGGCGATCCCGTACCGGATAAAGTCTGGGATGGTGCAACTGGTTTGGAATGGGAAGTTAAATCTCCAGCTCCTTATCATACGTTTACCACCCCCCCTGAAATTAAATAGGAGTATCAAAGATGCAAACGGTTTCTCATGCAAAACTGGTTACTCGTTTATTAGCCATTGTATTTGGGATGTTTGCGTTTGGTTTTGCACTTGTCCCCTTATATGACGTGTTTTGTGATCTGACAGGAATAAACGGACGATCTGTACAGCGTGTGGATACGCAGATTCAGACTCTGGTTGATGAATCCAGACAGGTCAAAATCGAATTTGTTACCTTGGATAAAACCGGTATGCAAACGGATTTTAAACCTAAAGTAGCTTATGTTGAGGTACATCCGGGCGAAATGAAAGAGGTTGCTTTTACAGTTAATAACTTAAAGGGCAGCGCTCAGCTTGTACAGGCGATACCTTCAGTTTCTCCCGGACAAGCGAGTTTATATTTGAATAAAACAGAATGTTTCTGTTTTAACCAGCAATCTATTGCTGCTCAGGCAACAACTGAATTTAAACTCAAGTTTTTTATTGATAAAGATTTGCCCGAGGAGATTAAGGTGCTGACCTTAGCGTATACCCTCTATCCGCTTGAGCAGCCAGTAACGACGGCTCAGGTTCTATAGGAGAAAAATAATGACAGAACAACACTCTCAATATTATGTTCCTACACAAAGTCCGTGGCCTATCGTGGGCGCCTTTGGTTTTTTTCTGGTTGCTGTGGGCGCTGGTACTCTGGTCGCGCAATTAAGTCAGACCGGTGAAGCTGGCTGGGGGCAAATGGTTTTAATGGCTGGGCTATTTGTATTATTTATTATGATGTTTGGTTGGTTTAAAGATCAGATTCAGGAATCCAGAGTCGGGTTACACAATCAGCAACTCGGTATCAGCTATCGGCAAGGGATGAGCTGGTTTATTTTTTCTGAAGTTATGTTTTTCGGTGCGTTTTTTGGTGCTTTATTTTACGCCAGAATGATTTCTGTGCCTTGGTTAGGTGGTGCCAGTAACAATGTGATGACAGGGGAAATATTATGGCCCGGCTTTGAAGCTATCTGGCCCCTGACTACCACCCCCGCGGGCAATACTACACAAGCAATGGGATATTGGGGCCTGCCTTTAATCAACACCCTGATTTTATTGACCTCATCTGTCACTATTCATTTTGCTCATACTGGACTGGAAGCAGATAAGCGTAAGCAAGTGGCCTGGATGCTGGGTTTTACCATTTTATTAGGTAGCTGCTTTTTAGCGCTTCAGGTAGAGGAATATATTCACGCTTATCAGGATCTCGGACTTAAATTAGATTCGGGTGTTTACGGTAATACTTTCTTTTTGCTAACCGGATTTCACGGTATGCATGTGACTTTAGGGACGCTCTTTTTAATTGTCATTTTTTTCCGTATTTTGGCGGGGCACTTTTCTGCTGACAACCAATTTGCGTTTCAGGCAGCCAGTTGGTATTGGCACTTTGTTGATGTTGTCTGGTTATGCCTGTTTGTATTTGTTTACATACTTTAAGGAGAGCCGTTAATAGGGTCTTACATTGGGCGTGATGTAACCCAGATTTACCATGACTAAAATAAACAGCAAAGTCAGAACCGAAAAAATCAGCCTTTGACCAAGCTTTTTGGTCATTAACTGGTTTTTATCATTCTTAGTCATTGCAAACAAAGCGCGGAACAAATTAAAAATGACGGTAAATAATAATAAGACAATGATGAGTTTGAGCATTTTTATTTTCTTTAGGTTAACACTGTGGTTTTAACTTTAGGTCGACTTGAGTTAAATGTAAAAACCTGGCCGGTTATTATTTATATATTCAGCTTTAGTTTGTTGATCTCTCTGGGTAACTGGCAATTGAATCGTTCTGAGGTCAAGCGAATCCGAACTGATCAAATTGAAAGCCTGAATCAGTATGGCCGTACAAATCTGACTGAACTTGTAACCGGAGTCGATACTTGGTCGCAGTATCAGGATTACAAAGTCACTTTGAATGGACAGGTTTTAACCAATCAGGTTTGGTATATCGAAAATCAGGTGCTGGACAAACAATTGGGCGCTGATTGCTTGGTCATTGTCAAATTGCATAAAGCGGTACAGGAATCTGTTTATATATTGGTTAATTTGGGATGGGTTCCGGTTGATCAACAAAGGCTGCCGGTTTTACCCCGGCCGATAAGCAGACAAGCTGAAAACCTGAATGTGAGATTAAGCATTCCCGGTTTTAACCGGTTTAAGGATTCAGATATTTTAGAAAGATCTGGTTTTTCATTTGTTCAACAAGTGGATATCAGTAAATTCGAACAAGAGGCAAACTTGAGTTTATTGCCTATACTTGCAGTAGTAGACAAAAAATCTCAATTTACATTTAAACCGCATTGGCAACCTGTTGTTATGCCAGCAGAAAAGCATATTGGGTATGCTGTTCAGTGGTTTGGTTTGGCAGTGGCGCTAAGCATTATAATGATAATAAAGGCAGTCCGATGGAACAAGCTCGTTTAATTCAAAAAACATCGCCAAGATTAAATTTAGTGATAATTGCATTGGTTTTTATATTACCTGTCATACTGGCTTATTTAGCGTTAGGAGGCAATTGGTTCAAACCCGCATCCACTAATCAGGGAGAGTTGCTTCAACCCGCTTTATCTTTAGATGCCAAACAACTTCCAGACTCCTTAAGCGGTAAATGGCTAATACTGGTTCCAACAGATCAGAATTGTGCTCAGCTATGTGAAGAATCAATTTATGTCGCTGAGCAAACGGATCTTGCCTTAGGTCGAGAATCCGACAGAGTTATGGCTGCCCGCTATTATACCGCTGATGCTGAAATTCAAACCCTGGGCAATGAGCTTAAATATCCGCTGTCTGTGAATTCGCTTTTAACAGAATATATATATATTGCTGACCCACTTGGACAAATCATATTGCGATACCCAGTCAGCGAGCAAAGAGATAATAATCTTATGGCTGGCAAACATATGCTGGCTGACCTTAAAAAACTATTAAAATTGTCACGGGTGGGCTGATGCGAATTTTGGTTAAATTCTCTATTGTACTGGCATTAAGTGTGGTGATTTTGGGAGCCTATACTAGGTTAACTGACGCTGGACTAGGTTGTCCTGACTGGCCTGGGTGTTATGGCCATATGCTGGTCCCTAACGAGTCTCAGTTAGAAACTGCTCAAGCCAGGTTCCCGCAGCAAGCTATTGAGCCTGAGAAAGCCTGGAATGAAATGATCCACAGATACTTTGCCGGAACTCTGGGGCTGGCCATTTTAATGATTACCATCCTGGCTTTTCGCCACCAGTATCCGGCTAGAATTAAAAAGTTCAGTTTAGGTTTATTAGCGTTAGTCTGTTTTCAAGCTGCTTTAGGCATGTGGACTGTCACTTTGGTTCTGATGCCAGCCGTTGTCATGGCGCATTTATTAGGTGGTTTCTCAATTTTTATTTTATTGATATTGCTGGGTAGGCATTTAAAACATAACAATATACCCGCTTCGAGTTTAACCAAGTTACCCAAAGGGGGCTGGTTAGTTTTGTTTATTGTTACTTTTCAAATCGCACTGGGCGGTTGGACTTCTTCTAATTACGCCGCTTTAGCCTGCACTGAATTACCGATTTGTGAATCTGGCTGGCAGCAAAGGCTGGATTTTAATGCTTTCCATCTGATTAGCCCGCAAGCTGATACCTATCAGTATGGTGTGCTGGATTATTCTGCTCGGATGACCATACATATCGGGCACAGGTTTTGGGCTGTTGTGACTGTTTTATCTTTAATATTTTGGTCTGCGTTTATCTTTAAAAGGCTCGCTCAAACCAGAGCCCATTGGACGGCGCACCATCAATCATTATTTCGGATAAATTTTGCGCTACTGGCGATTTTAGCGATTCAGTTTAGTTTGGGCATTGCTAATGTGGTCTTATCCCTGCCGATATCGGTAGCGGTTATGCATAATGCGTTTGCGTTAATTTTATTAACCGTATTTGTGCTTAATCTTTATTACTGTTCACTTTGCCAGTTTTCGGTTTATGAAAAGTCAGTTGTTAAAACCAATCCAGATTTTCAGCAAGTTTAATATACCAAGTCAGTGGGAGTTATTATGAATCGTAGCCAAGTCATCAGTTATAGAATATTTAACACCGGCCGGTTTAGAGACTATTTTGAGTTAACCAAACCTAAAGTCGTCGCTTTAATTTTACTGACTGCGGTTGTGGGTATGGTTTTACCCAACCATGCATTACCTGACCCTGCACTATTTTTAACAACTTTATCTGGAATTGCTTTGCTCGCGGGTGCTGCCGCTGCCGTTAATCATGTGGTAGATTCACAAATTGATGCGAAAATGGCGAGAACATATCATCGCCCTGTGGTTAAAGGGCGAGTATCTGCGCGTCAGGCTCTGAGTTTTGCTGGCCTGATTGGTATATCTGGTTTCGCCATTTTATGGTTTATGGTAAATCAGTTGACGGCATGGTTAACACTGGCTTCATTGGTTGGCTATGCATTCGTGTACACTATGTATTTAAAAAGAGCGACGCCTCAGAATATTGTGATTGGTGGATTAGCCGGCGCTATGCCTCCTTTGCTGGGGTGGTCTGCGGTGAGCAATACCATAGATCCGAATGCTTTGTTGCTTGTCTTAATTATATTTACCTGGACCCCCCCCCACTTTTGGGCGTTGGCTATTCATCGTAAAACTGATTATGCCAAAGCTAAAATACCTATGTTACCTATTACTCATGGGGTTGAATTTACCAAAACCATGATCTTATTATATTGTATTATCCTCACTATCGTGTGTATTCTACCTTGGTTATCAGGATTATTTGGTAATCTTTACGCAGCGGCTAGTTTGGTTTTAAATTTGCAGTTTGTTTGTTACGCAGTCAGATTAAAGTGGTTTGACCGTCCAGGCCTTGCTTTTAAAACTTTTAAATTCTCAATCTGGCATTTAATGCTGTTATTTATAATTATGTTGGCGGATACAAACTTTTAATGAGTAAAAAAATATTTAACCCAGTTGTTTATGTTTGCCTGATGATCAATCTGGCGTTAACTGCTTGTTCTGAGCCTGAACCTAACTTTAATAATGTACAGTTATTTGAACCGGTCAGGCACATCAGCGAGTTTGAGTTAATCAGTTCAGAGGCTGAAAACCTGACGCTGGATTCGTTAAAGTCAAACTGGAGCATTGTCTTTTTGGGTTATACTTATTGTCCGGATATTTGCCCAACGACCTTATCTGATTTGGCGAGAGTCTATCCGACGATAAAGCAATCTGTACCAAACGCTCAGGTTATATTTATTTCAGCCGATCCAAAACGAGATAATAAAAAACAAATCACTGAGTATATTCACTTTTTTAATCCCGATTTTGTGGCTGCAACGGCGCAGCACAAGCAATTATTACCCTTTACCCGTGAGTTGGGGTTGGTTTATTCAATGGGCGGAGAAGGCAGCAATTATCTGGTCAATCATTCTGCTTCATTGGTAATTGTTAACCCTGAAGGTCAATTGGTTGCCCGAGTGAAACCTGATATGAGTCAGCAACCTGCAAAAATAGATTATCAACAATTAGTTAGTTTAATGGATTATTTATCGTCCAAATCATAAAAACGTCAATTAAATACACAAAATCGAATGGATTTTTTTGTAGTTACTTCTATTATAAGAATAAATCCTGATATCCAGTTTTTGGAAACGTAAGAATTAAAATAGGGACGGCGAAACTGAATATGACCCAAACAGCAAGATATCAACTCAATTCGGTGGCAAATATCACTCAGGCAGAAAAAATTCTGGCAGATTTTCGTGAGTTATTTGTACTGGGTCAGCCTGTTGAACTTGACGCTAGTGAAGTAGAACGGATTGACACTGCTGTATTGCAATTAATCGTATCCCTTAAAAAATCTTTAGCTGATAAAGAATTAGCGCTCACTTTTAGTGCAGCAAGTGACGCTTTTTCACAGGCAGTCAATACTATGGGGTTAACCCATATTTTAGAATTTAGCTTAACTGATGAAAGTACATAGGAATTTTTCATGAAAAAAATCTTAGCGGTTGATGACTCTGCTTCAATGAGACAAATGGTAAGTTTTACGCTTAAAAAAGCAGGTTTTGATGTAACAGAAGCAAAAGACGGTGTTGAGGCTTTGGAAATCGCCAAACAATCTGAATTTGATCTGGTTATCTCGGATGTCAACATGCCTAATATGGATGGTATTACTCTGATCTCTAATTTACGAGGATTATCCAGCTATAAATTTGTGCCTATGCTAATGTTAACAACAGAGTCCGGTCTTGAAAAAAAATCGGCAGGTAAAGCAGCAGGGGCAACAGGCTGGATTGTTAAACCATTTAACCCGGATCAACTTATTGCAACCATTGGTAAAGTATTAAGATAATCAAATGAGCATAGATCTCAGTCAGTTTTTCGAAGTTTTCTATGAAGAAAGTTTCGAAGGCCTAGATATCATGGAAGCTGAGCTGCTCGATTTGCAGCCCGGCAACTTTGACAATGAAACCATAAATACCATATTCAGAGCTGCGCATTCGATAAAAGGAGGCAGCGGTACTTTTGGTTTTACCTCCGTGGCTGATTTTACTCATGTGCTTGAAACTTTATTAGACCAAATACGAGACGGTCGAAGGGCTCTGACTCAGATACATATCGATTTGCTGCTGCAATCGGTTGATTGCTTGAGAGATATGCTAACAGCGCTCCAGTCAGGAGAAGAGCCTGAAACGCAGCAAGCAGATGAATTAAAATCTCAGTTCAATCAGATATTGTCTGAAAGCAGCGATGCAGAGTTTCAAGGCAATGAAGCGGCTGATAGCCCGGACTCTGAATCTGCGGGTGAAACAGAAACTTACTGGAAAATCAGTTTTATACCGGGTCGGGACATTCTAAAAACGGGCAATGAGCCGTTATTTTTAATTCAGGAACTGGCTGAATTAGGCGTATTAACTCAGGTATTAGATGTATCAACTGTCCCCGATCTGACAAATATAGAAGCCGAAGACTGTTATTTTAAATGGCAGTTTGAATTGCAAGCTAATTGCGCTCAAGCTCAAATCGAAGAGATTTTCGAATGGATTGAAGATGAGTGTGAAATCCATATCGAACAAGCTGCTCAAACCAATACTTCAGAGGATTTGGTCGCTCAGGCTGAAGGGACATCACAGGTTAAACAAGCAGATGTTGATGCTGAGCGAACTTCTCAAATAGAAGAGACAAAACCAGAAAATATACCGCCAGAAAATAAAGCTAAAGCTGCTTCATCTGGCAATAAACCTAAACAAACCAAAACCACAGAATCGGGCTCTATCAGAGTTGGAATTGAAAAGGTAGATTCTTTGATTAACATGGTCGGAGAACTGGTGATTACTCAGGCTATGCTCACTCAGTTATCTGACGGTGACTTTGATCCGGCAAAATTAACTAGTCTGAAAGAAGGGATTGCACAACTGGCGCATAATACCCGAGACCTGCAGGAGAGTGTTATGCGTATTCGCATGCTCCCTATCGGTTCTGTGTTCAGTCGCTTTCCCAGATTAGTCAGAGATACCAGCAAAAAGCTCAATAAAAAAATAGAGCTTAAGTTGTTGGGGGAACAAACCGAATTAGACAAAACCCTGATGGAAAAAATTTCGGATCCTCTGGTACATTTGGTCCGCAATGCAATGGATCATGGTCTCGAAACGCCGGATGAGCGTCTTCAAGCTGGTAAATCTGAAACCGGCAGCATAACGTTAAATGCATATCATCAAGGCGGCAATATCGTTATTGAAATTATTGATGATGGGCGGGGTTTAAATACTGAAAAAATTAAAGCGAAAGCGATAGCTAATGGCTTAATGAGTGAAGCAGATGGTTTAACCGATGATCAAATTAATTTACTGATTTTTGAGCCCGGCTTTTCAACCGCTGATCAAGTATCCGACTTATCCGGCAGAGGGGTGGGGATGGATGTGGTCAGACGTAATATCCAAGCATTAAACGGCTCCGTTGAGTTAGAGTCGAATAAAGGTGAAGGCTCGGTTGTTACAATCCGACTACCGCTGACCTTAGCTATTTTGGACGGGCAGTTAATTCAGGTTGGCCAGCACGTTTATATTATTCCTTTGGTTAATATAATTGAATCTTTGCAAATTAACAGTGCTCAACTTTCAAATCTGGGGGGCGAGCTGGAAGTGCTCAGACTCAGAGAAGAATATATACCAATTATTCGGTTATACGATGTTTTTAATCATCAGCCTAAAACCAATCAGCTCAGCGAAGGGCTTTTGGTGGTTGTTGAAAGTGATAACGAAAAAGTCGGTATCTTCGTGGATGAACTTTTATCACAGCAGCAGGTGGTAATTAAAAGTCTGGAAGCTAATTATTTTAAAGTGGACGGCATATCAGGCGCGACCATTCTGGGTGACGGCACTGTATCTCTGATACTGGATGTTGCCGGTATCGTCAGATTAGCCGGATTAACCGGTAAACAACAAGCTATGATTGCAAACCAGATGAATGAAATTGAGCAATTAGAAGCATGAATATAGAGTCATTAAATGCGCAGCTAGCTGAAAATCAGGACCTGATTCAAGATACAAGTATTAAACAGTATTTGACCTTTCTGATGGCTGGTGAAGAATATGGTATTGATATATTAACGGTTCAGGAAATCAGAGGGTGGGAGCAAACAACGGCCATTCCAAATGCACCGGGTTATGTTAAGGGAGTTATGAACCTCAGAGGTACAGTGGTTCCCGTCATAGACTTACGCGAGAAATTTGCATTGGAGGCTGTTGAATATTCTGCTGTAACTGTGGTTATAGTCCTAAAAATTGAACAGGCAGGCATGGATAAGATTATAGGCATTGTTGTAGATGCTGTATCGGATGTTTATGGTATCGAAGCATCACAGTTTAAAACCTCGCCCAGCTTAGAACAAAACCAGAACAGTCAGTTTATTACCGGACTGGCACAGGTAGAAAACAAGACTTTGATTTTATTAAACTTAGATCAAGTTCTATAGTATAAAATTAACGATATTTTAGATTAGACGACTTCGTCAGAAAGGGGACGATTATGGGGATTTTTGAAAATATTCTCGGCAAAAAACAAGGGAATGATAATCAGGCATTGGTTAATGCTATTTATCGTTCGCAAGCCGTAATTGAGTTTGATCTGGATGGCAGGGTACTGGACGCTAATAACAACTTCCTGTCTGTAATGGGATATAGCTTGGATCAGGTTATCGGGGTTCATCATCGTCAGTTTGTGACCCCAGATTATGCTGAATCTTTTGATTATAAGAATTTCTGGCAGCGTTTAGCCAGTGGCGAGTTTGTGAGTGGTGAGTTTAAACGCATTGATAGCAAAGGTCAGGTTGTCTGGCTTCAGGCTAGCTATAATCCTATCATGGATGAATCCGGTAAACCGATAAAAGTGATTAAATTTGCTTCTGATATTACCCAACAAAAAGAACAGGAATTAACGTTTAAGAAGACTTCGCAATTATCAAGTGCACTGGCTTTGTGTCAGGCAAATGTGATGCTGGCAGACAGAGACTTAAAAATTGTTTATATGAACAATACCATTCGTCAAATGCTGCAGCACAGAGAAAGCCAACTTCAAACCGCCCTGCCTAATTTTTCTGTTGATCGTTTAATCGGAACCTGTGTTGATGATTTTCATAAACACCCGGGTCATCAGAGACAAATTATCAATAATCTGACTGAAGCTTATGAAACTCGCCTCAATATTGCCGGTTTAGTATTTAGTCTGGTCGCCACACCTTGGTTTGATTCTGATGGTGACAGAATCGGCACTGTGGTTGAATGGGAAGACATCACCGAAGAACTCAAAAAACAGCAACAGGCAGACCTGATTGCCAAAAATAACGCGAGAACTAAAGCTGCGTTAGATGTTTGCCAAGCGAACGTTATGATGGCGGATACAGATTTAAATATCATTTATATGAATGAGTCATTATCTGAAATGCTGCAGCATAACGAGTCTGAAATTCAAAAAACGTTGCCAAAATTTAGAGCTGATAAATTAATTGGTGCATGCATTGATGATTTTCATGCAAATCCGCAGCACCAGAGAGGCTTATTAGGCAAGCTAAAAGATGTTTATCGCACCCGAATTTCAATTGGTAGTTTAACCTTTAATTTAATTGCAACACCGGTTTTTGATGATAGCGATGAAAGAATCGGGACTGTGGTTGAATGGCGGGATATTACCGAATCGCTACGTAAAGAAGCTGAAGCTCGTAGAGTTAATAATGAGAACTTACGTATTAGGCAAGCCTTGGATAATGTTTCAACTAATACCATGATTGCCGACGATAATAACGAGATTGTTTATCTGAACAGTGCCGTAATTACTATGTTACAGCGTGCCGAAAAAGATATTCAGACTCAATTACCTAACTTTAGAGTGGATAATTTATTACATCAGAACATAGATATATTCCATAAAAATCCGGCTCACCAGCAAGCAATTATCGAGCGTATGCAATCAACTTATGAAGCCGAAATAAATGTCGGAGGTCGAGTCTTTAACTTAGTTGCGAATCCAATTTTAGATGATGACAATGAAAAGATAGGTACTGTGGTTGAGTGGAATGACAGAACCAGTGAAGTCGCGGTTGAAAAAGAGGTTAACGAATTAATTGATAAAGCTGTACAGGGCGATTTAAGCAGTCGACTTAGAGAAGATGATAAAGAAGGCTTTTTCCTCAACCTGTCAACCGGACTTAACCGATTAATGACAATTTCAGATGGTGTAATTCAGGATACAGCCAGTATGCTGGATGCAATGGCGCACGGTAATTTGACGCAACGCATTGACGGCAACTATGCAGGTACCTTTGCTAAACTAAAAGATGATGCTAACGCAACCGTTAGTAAGCTGACCGAAATTATTGCCAGAATTAATCAGTCTGCGAATACAGTTGCATCCGGTGCTGATGAAATCGCTCAGGGGAATGCTGATTTGAGTCAGCGCACAGAAGAGCAAGCATCATCACTTGAGGAAACGGCTTCCAGTATGGAAGAAATGACCAGCACAGTGAAGCAGAATGCTGATAACGCAGTGGTTGCAAATCAGTTGGCAAATGATGCACAGAAAAAAGCGACCGAAGGGGGCGCCGTAGTTAAGCGCGCCGTGGAAGGCATGGCTGAGATTAACGATTCCAGCAAAAAAATTGCTGATATTATCGGGGTTATCGATGAAATTGCTTTCCAAACTAATTTATTAGCCTTAAATGCTGCGGTGGAGGCTGCGCGTGCCGGGGAGCAGGGGAGAGGGTTTGCTGTCGTCGCTGGTGAAGTGAGAAATCTGGCGCAGCGCAGTGCTGAGGCCGCAAAAGAAATTAAAAACTTAATCAGAGATAGTGTGGCTAAAGTGGAAGATGGCTCTGCATTAGTTAATGAATCCGGTGAAACTTTGTCTGAGATTGTTGCTGCTGTCGAGAGAGTTAGCCAAATGATTGCTGACATTTCAGTGGCTTCTAAAGAGCAAAGCGCAGGTATCGAGCAAGTGAACAAAGCCGTTACCCAAATGGATGAAATGACTCAGCAGAATGCGGCATTAGTTGAAGAAGCATCTGCGGCCGGTGAATCCATGTCTGAACAGGCAAGGGCCATGAGACAATTACTGTCTTTTTTCACGGTTGAGTCGGGGGCGGATAGTCGTCATATTGAATCTATCAGCTCTTCTGTTAACCAAACTCAGTTTGACCCTAAACCGAGAGCCTCTACTGCTAAATCTACGCTCTCAGCTAAGCCTGCGCCGAATGCATTATCCTTTACTGATGATGATGATTGGGAAGAGTTTTAAACCTAAGATGGCTGAATAGTCCCTCATATTAAGCGGATTTTTGTTTGCAAATTAATCAAAAATCCGCTTCTGCAAAAAATAAATAAAAATTTAATACAGAATGTTTTGACAGATTTGATTTTTAACGCTAAAAATCAGATCGCATTCAATCAATTGTGTGAATGCCTGAATGCTTTTCTATTGGAGAGGTCCTAAATGGCAAAAAATAAGCAGCAATTGCTATCTCGAATCTATGATGATCCAAAAAACTACCCTTATGGTTTCCGTCGCTCCGGAGATTTTTCAATTAGTGAATCTGACGCCTTGTCTAAATACGGTAGTCTGTTTAACGCTTTATACAAAGGCGAAATAGAACCGGTTGATGAGCAGGATAATCGAATTGTCTCCATTATGCGTGGTGAATCAGCCGCTGAGTTAATTGAAGAGTTAGCTTGGCAAAAATATCAGGCAAGATTAAATCGCCCTAAACTGGGCAGCTTATATGGAAATAAAAAACAGTCTATTGATATTGATGATAGCGATGACTCAGATGATGATGTCGACTTATCGGATGATATCGGAGATGGGTTGGATACGGATAGTGACGATTAAATTTTAATTGGTTCGCTTAGAGCCTGTTTATCTTTGTTTATAATTTGAGCTGAGAGAAAAAATTGTCTTAGACAAGGCAAAAATAACGAAATTTAGTCGTCTAAAAGAATTATTTTTAACGCCGTATAAGACAATTTTGGCCTCAGCCCGAAGGGCAATGGCTATTTTAACCCTTAACTTCATTAGAATTCGTTTATTTAGAACAACTAAACCGCACTCATTCTGCTTTGTTAATGATTAAAATCGCCTATTGCTCAAAAATAACACAAAGATAAACAGGCTCTAATGCAGCAAATATGATTGTATTTGCTGCCGCTATACATCTGAATGCAAATGACCAGAGGGTGATTGACTCGGGTTTTAACTTCAGATTACCTGTTGTATTGTGTAAGGTCTTTAGTCATTTCAAAATTTGAGTTTGATTGACTATACTGCAGGTATGAATGAATTTTATTAGCAGCTTAGGTGGGTGGCATGCCATTATCCGTATTTGAGCAAGATGAAGTTAAACAACATATTATTTCAATTGTCGACCAAGCTTTATTGTACGCTTTCAAAAATAATGGCAACCGTTTACCCGAACATTTAATTCCTCGAAGTCCCCAACTAGCGCAGCCTCTCGCCTGTTTTGTCTCACTTAGTCATAATGAACTACTGCGAGGTTGTGTTGGTACCACGATAGCCAGTGAGAGGCTAGATAATAATATTGCTTGGTATACCCATGAAGCTGCTTTTCATGATCCCAGATTTGATCCGATTGAAAAAAATGAATTAGCAGGGTTATCAGCAGCCGTATCTGTGATGACAGCTCCGCTACTGTTAAATGTAAGCTCTGAAGCGGATTTAATTGACCAACTCATCCCGAATCGGGATGGTGTTATGATTCAGTATGGCCAGCTTTCGGCAATTTTTTTACCCTGTCAATGGCAAACTTACCCGCAACCCGCAGCTTTTTTAAATGCGCTTAAACAAAAAGCGGGCTGGCCTTTACATGGCTGGACGCATGCGATGCGAGCCTGGGTATTTCAGACTTATAAGGTGGAAGGGGCGCTGAAACTGTCTGCGATGGCTTAGCTAGGCTGTCCGGTATACGTTTAGGGCTAATATATAAATAGCTTTCACTGACTTGTTTAGCGTATTTTTTGGCTTCAACTGCTAATTCCGCAACATGATGATGGTTCTGACAGCTTTTCAGACAGGGTGAAATTAATCCGATGGATAAACTGAGTAGCGGATAAAAAACAGCTTCACCTGAGCGAGTCTGCCCTGGGTAACCACCTGCCTGAATATGACTTTGACTGAAAAAGTCACTAACGCTTTCGTTAAACCGGGTTATCAGTTTATTGAGTTCAATAGCATGCTCTCTTTCATAAAAAATAATCACAAAATCATCACCACCAATATGGCCAACAAAACAGGGGTGTGTGCTTTGAAATTGTTTAAGTAAGTTAGCTAACATTAAAATGACTTGATCGCCTTTTGCATAACCGTATTGATCGTTAAAGGGCTTAAAGTGGTTCAGGTCCAGATAGGCCATTGAAAATGCTTGTTTACTGGCTATCAGAGCGTCCACTTCTTTATCAATTGGTACATTCCCGGGCAATTGAGTCAGCGGATTTGAATGTTTGGCTCTTTCAATTTTTGCATCGGTAATTTTGCGCAGCAAAGTTCTGACTGAACCTATCCCGATATAATGACCTCGTTCGGTAATAACAAAAGGCGTTCTGGCTTCCAGTCGGGTTTCGTCGGTTAGCATTCGGCTTAGCTCTTCTATCGGCATATCTGACTCGGCCACTATAAAATCTGTTTTCATTAAGGCACTGATTGGCTTTTTGTCATATAAGGCATGCCCTAAAGGTTGCGAAAAGTGCTCCATTAACTCTTCACGCATCACAATGCCGATGACTTTTACGCCGTCTAGGATAGGTATTGTATACAGGGTTTTATTGTTTCTGAACCTGTCCATAACGCTCCGGGTTGGCGTGTCCCAGCTTTCAGCTTTAATTTTATTAAGTAATAAAGAAACCGTTTGTTGATTAGCAAAACCAAATTGAGAATAGTGCTTTTTAGGTGTGGATAAGACTTGCGGCATTGTGAGTCGCGGATTGACTTCAGGTCTGGCTAATAAAAAGCCTTGAGCGAAGGTAATTCCCAAGGCTCGAACGCTATCCAGTTCAGCCTGAGTTTCTATTCCTTCTACTATTGTCATTGCCCCTGTATTATCAGCCAGTCTGAGTACCGCATTTAAAAATTCACGTTTCATGATGTCCTGATCGCAATCCTGAACAAAATAGCGGTCAATTTTTATTAGATTGGGTTTTATTTTTGACCATTGGATCAGCCCCGAGTAGCCAGCGCCTAAATCATCTATTGCAAACTGAATTCCTAAACTGCGTAACAAGGTTATCGTGTTTTTCAGATCTTCAATGCTCTTAGCCGGATTATCTTCGGTGATTTCAATTACGAGCCGATTGCCGGTTAAGCCAAATCGGTGAAGTAGTTGTTTTAAATAGCCTAAGTTGGCCAGGCAACAGACAATAAAGTTAGGCGTCATATTTAAAAATAACTTGCCGGGCAGACTTTGTTTGGCAAAGCTTTCAATGGCTTTTTCTATACATATGGTTTCAATCTGCTGGTGGCAATTATACAAATCTGCCGCTTCAAACAGATATTGCGGCGACTCTAATGCTGACTCGATTGGTCCGCGACTAAGCGCCTCAAATCCAAGAAACCGGTTACTGGATAAATTGAAAATGGGTTGGAGTACGGTATGGATAAGTTTGCCATGGATTATTTTATCTAACAGCAATTTTGTATGTATCTGGTTTGGCACGATAAACTCCTAAACCTTATTTGTACTTATTGATATAGGTATTTAAGTTATTTTTAATAATGCGCTTACTCTGTCCGGTTTGATTTGCTATTGAAGCGGTTTTTCCAGCTTAAAGTGATTGAAACTGGTTTACAGATTTTTTGCCGTGTTATAATGAAAGTTACTGAAGTAAAATACATGTATGGCTTAATTATAAAACCAACTCCGGGTAATAATTGAGTATCAGAGCGCTAGTAAATATATGTTTTAGCATATCTTTCTAGTGTTAAGTTTTAATGACAAGGGGTCATCAATGCAGCAGGTCAGTTCTCCTTGTATTCGTCAGTGTTGTTTGAATGAATCTGATGTTTGCATTGGCTGTGGGCGCTTATTGAGTGAAATCCTTAAGTGGTCAGATACTAAAGCAAACGATCAGCAGCAAATCGTTGAGCTTGCGAAAAAAAGGCGTGAGCAGCTAAAATCCGGTAATTAATGCAAACAATGGCAGACAGTTTTGTTAGCCTATGCAAAATCTGGTTTGAGTAATTCTATTAATTTTGAATATTGTTGAAGAAATTCAATAAAAATCTGTATTAACCCAAGAGAAATTGACAAGTAAGACATTTTTACGTTTTTAAAATGGCTACATCTTGGTATCCTTGCGTTAATAATTAGCTTTAGGGGAATTCTATTGTGGAAATGATGTCTGGTGCCGAAATGGTTGTTCGGACGCTAACTCAATTAGGAGTTAAGCATATTTTTGGATATCCGGGTGGCGCTGTTCTGGATATATATGATGCGTTATTTGAAGCAAGTGATATTGAACATATTTTAGTTCGTCATGAACAGGCCGCAGCTCATATGGCTGACGGTTATGCACGTGCAACCGGCGAAGTCGGAACCGTGTTGGTGACTTCCGGACCGGGCGCAACTAATACCATTACCGGTATTGCGACCGCTTACATGGATTCAATTCCTATGGTGGTCTTGTCAGGTCAGGTCGCCACTTCAATGATAGGTGAAGATGCGTTTCAGGAATGTGATATGGTGGGGTGTTCTCGCCCGGTTGTAAAACACAGCTTTTTGGTGAAAAAAGCAGAAGATATTCCAACGGTGATTGCCAAAGCATATCATATTGCTGCAACCGGTCGTCCTGGTCCTGTTGTGGTCGATATCCCAAAAGATATTGTCAATCCTAAGGAATCTCATCCGTATATTTTCCCTGACAGTATCAATATGCGTTCTTATAACCCAACGGTTAAAGGTCATAAAGGACAGGTTAAAAAAGCGCTTCAGGTCTTACTGGCAGCTAAAAAACCTGTTTTATATCTGGGTGGCGGTTCAATCGCAGCCGAATGTAGTGATTTAATTACTGCGTTTGCTGAGCGTTTAAATTTACCTGTTACCAATACATTAATGGGTCTGGGCGCATTCCCGGGTCAACATAAGCAGTGTTTAGGTATGTTAGGTATGCATGGTACGGTGGAAGCCAATAAAACGATGCATAATTCAGATGTCATTCTGGCTCTGGGAGCGCGATTTGACGACAGGGTAACGAATAATGTTAAAAAATTCTGCCCGAACGCAACTATCCTGCATGTCGATATTGATCCGACTTCTATTTCTAAAACCGTCAGTGCTGACGTACCTATTGTGGGCTCGGTTAAGCAAGTTCTGTCGGACATGATAGATATTCTGGATTCAACGGGTGAAAGTTTGGAACCAGCTGCGATGGCGAGCTGGTGGTCTGAAATTCAAGTCTGGCGTGAACAAAAATGTTTAAGTTATGCAAAATCAGACAAGGTGATCAAACCACAGCAAGTTGTTGAAGCCATGCATAGGGTGACTAACGGTGAAGCCTACGTCTCATCTGATGTGGGTCAGCACCAAATGTTTGCAGCATTGTATTATCCGTTTAATAAACCCCGCCGTTGGATTAACTCGGGTGGTTTAGGCACCATGGGCTTTGGTTTACCGGCTGCGATGGGGGTTAAGGTTGCTTTACCTGATTCGGTTTCAATTTGTATTACTGGTGATGGCAGTATTCAGATGAATATTCAGGAGCTATCAACCTGTATGCAGTATGGGATTCCGGTCAAAATTATCTCACTGAACAATCAGGCATTAGGTATGGTTCGTCAGTGGCAGGATTTAATTTATGGTGGACGCCACAGCCATTCTTACATGGAGTCTTTACCGGACTTTGTTAAATTGGCAGAAGCCTATGGTCATGTAGGGATTCGGGTGAGCGATCCAAGTGAACTGGATGAAGCACTTGAAAAATGTTTTTCAATGAAAGATAAATTAGTCTTTATGGACATTTTAGTCGACCAAGACGAACATGTATATCCTATGCAGATTAAATTTGGTGCAATGGATGACATGTTATTAGGTAAACCAAAGGCGGAGTAAAAGATGCGAAGAATATTATCTGTTTTATTAGAAAATGAACCAGGCGCATTATCCCGCATTGTTGGTTTATTCTCACAGCGTGGTTATAACATTGAAACCTTAACTGTGGCACCCACAGATGATCCAACCTTGTCTCGTTTGACTGTGACAACGGTTGGAGATGATCGTGTCATTGAACAAATTACTAAACAGGTTAATAAGCTGGTTGATGTGCTAAAAGTATCTGATATCACTGATGGCGATCATATAGAACGTGAATTGATGATGGTTAAAGTGAAAGCGGATACCACTGCATTGCGTGACGAATTAAAACGCTTATCTGATATTTTCAGAGGGTTAGTCGTGGATGTGACACCGACCACTTATGTTATTCAACTAGTGGGTACCAGTGCTAAGTTGGATGCTTTTATTGAAGCATTGCGCAGTGAAGCTGAAATTATTGAAGTGGCGCGTTCAGGTGTGACCGGTTTATCGCGTGGCGAAAAATCACTTAGATTCTGATTCAAAGCGATAAATTAATACCAGAAAAGGCAGGTGTTCCTGCCTTTTTTGATCACAATAACACAATTAAAGATAGTTTATGATTCGACACACAGTTGTATTTACTTTAAAACATCCGAAAGGTTCAGTTGCTGAAGCTGAGTTTTTAAAAAAAGCGGCAAAACTAGAGCGAATTAATGTCGTTCAGAAATTTGAAATTCTGCACCAAATTAGTCAGAAAAACCCGTTTGATTTTGGCTTATCAATGGAATTTGCTTCCATGACAGAATTCCGATATTACAACGAACATCCTGATCATCTTGATTTTGTGGAGTATGTTTGGAAAAAAGAAGTAAGTGAATTTATGGAAATTGATTATCAACCGCATCAGTTTATTGAGTCATGTGAATAAGGGGCTGTAAGCCGAACTTAGCATATCTATTCTTTCAGTCATTTTTACACCGCTTCCACAGCTTTTTTATCTCGCTTGTCTTGTCTGAGCTGTCAGGTAAGACATCTTACCTCTAAGATATCGGAGTTGTTCAAAAACTAGCCCACTGCTATACCTGTTTAAGTATGTTGAATGAGTTTTAAACCGGTTTAATAGCGCTTTATATCTGATTTAGGGTCTTGCTTGTTCAACATTCTGCTAGCTGCCGAGCTCCCGTTAACAATTAACGGGATGTTTTTATACCTGAACATTTTGTTCAGGTTGATTAAAAGGAGATTGTTATGGCTATTGGACAAGAACTATCCAGCATTGATTTCAAATCAATGATTGGCGGACCATTAGATGCAGTAGTAAGGGCCCAGGCGCAGTCTGCACAAACTTCAGTTGATTTTATTAAATCTGTTGGATTTGAAGCAGACAGTAATGAGCCGACGATGGTCACTTTCAGTTATATGAAAGCAGTAGAAACCCGGGATGAAGAAGGCAATGTTACCGGAGTGGAACCGAAAAAGTTTGATCTCACCGTTCCGATTCTGACTATGTTACCGATTCCGTTTATCCGGGTCGAAGAAACCACGATTAACTTCAATGCCAAAATTAACTCCGTTCAGGAATCAACTACAACCTCATCTCAAAGTTTAAATACTAAGCTTTCTGCTAAAGGTGGTTGGGGTCCTGTTTCGGTGAAATTAAGTGCAAGTTATTCAACCAAAAGTGCCAAATCGAGTTCATCCAAAATTGAGCGTACTTATAGTTTGTCTGTTAATGTGCGGGCTGTGCAGGATGAGCTGCCAGCAGGTACAGAAAAACTGCTCAATATTTTGGAAAACTCAATCACTGAAGTTGAAGCTAATCCCTAGCTAATTCAGAAAAAAGGGGCTTTGCCCCTTTCTCACCCGATATCGCAAAGGAATTACAATGTCAGAATTAAGTGAAGTATTAGGTGCATTAATGGTCAGCCTGGTTCATGCAAGAAGGATGGCTGATGAAGAAACCGCTGCGGTTGCTGAATACTATAAAGATAACCCCCTGCTGGAAGGTATGAGTTTACCCAGAGTCAGAGTGCCTGAGCTGACGATAGATATGCCACTCACGCTTAAAAAGCATATTCCGGCAAAAGATGCAGAGCTTGATTCTCCGGCCAATATACACAGGGCATTAATGGAGCACTTTAAACAAAGCCTGGATGATGAAGATATTTTAAGTCGGACTAAATCTTTTCAAAATGCATTTGATAAAGAGTCAAAACTCGCATTGGATAAAATATCTGAGTTACAGCGCTCCACCGATACACGTGTTACTCGCGAAGCTGTGCTAAGAAGCATTGATGATGCTTATGCCAAAGCGTTGAAAAAAACAGCCTCAACCAGTGAAATTCCATTTGAAAAAACGGATGCGGTCAATAAAGCGGTACGCCATAGCATTTCTCAAATTGCGCTAAAATCCAGTTCTAACCCACTGTCACTGATTACAGATGCAACTACAAGTGCCGTGAAAGAAAGCGCCACCTCGCAGAGCAGTGTACGTTTACAGATTACGCTTAGGGAAGAGGGACTTGAGTGGTCATCGTCTAGTCAGGACGGTAGATTAAAAAACAGACTTCAGCCAGAGTAGCTTATGCGATCTATTGCTAAAGAAAAAATAATGAATCAGTTAATGCAACTGCCCGGGTTGAGTAATCAGTATACTCACCTCGATCCAGGGTATGTGCAGAATGTGCAAGTCTGGTTGCAGGATACAGAAAAGCAGTTGGAGCCACTCAGGCTGCCTGCTGTATCTAAACTTGCAACCCTTCGTGGAACTTTGGTTGCAGCGGATGATGGTTATACCGACCCTTGCATATCTGAACAGTCCCGAAGCAAACGCAAAGCAAAAAGAGCCTTGGCCGCACATACACTAACTCAGGCTGAAGAGATTTTAAGTCAGGAAGTGGCGGTAATTGAGCAGTCTTTTTCAGAGTTAATTGATAAGCTGTCTCAATTATTAGCCATTCGCTTTGCACAAGACGCTTTGCCGGTCAGCCCGGGTATTACAACTCAGTATATAGACCAAATCTGGACCATGCTGGGGGAAATTGATGATACCAAAAGTATGTACCGTTACATTCAAGCAAGAACCGGTTTAACCGACAGACGTTATTTATTGCATGCTTTGCTAGAAAATATGCTTTCGCATACTTGATGCTCAAGCGTCTCTGGGTAACCCTTTTTCCACAACCCGGACTAAGCGTTTGACTTGTTTGGTCTGGCTTGACTGATTATTTTGTTGTTTCAGCGTTTGCTGCTTGATTGCCCACTCGATGTGGGTTTTTACCAGTTCTGATGATGAGCTTAGGGATTCAGATAAGGCATCAATAATGTTTTGATCATAATCAGCATTGCCCAGTCCAACCGCTAAATTTCGCTGCCAACGTTCAAAACCAATGCGTCGGATGGGAGAGCCCAGAGTTTTTTCCAGAAAAGTGGGTTCATCCCAGTGCCAAAGCGTGAGCAGATCTTCACTTAATAAACCATGACGTTCTTTAAAGTCAGCCTCTTGACTGAGCTCTGCATAACGGTTCCAGGGACAAGCTAGTTGGCAGTCATCACAGCCATAAATACGATTCCCTATCAGCGCCCGAAACTCGGCCGGAATTTCACCGTCAAGTTCTATGGTCAGATATGAAATACAACGTCTGGCATCCACCTGATAAGGTTCAACTATGGCGGCTGTCGGACAGAGTGTCATACAGGCAACACAGCTGCCGCATTGCTCCTCAACAGGCGCATCAATCGGTAATGGTAAATTGATCAGCAATTCACCCAGAAAAAACCAGCTGCCAGCTGCTTCATCCAATACGAGTGAGTGTTTACCCACCCAACCTAAGCCTGCTTTTTCGGCCAATGGTCTTTCCAATATGGGAGCAGAGTCGACAAAAGGGCGAAAGCCCGTATTCAATTCAGTTTGCTGTTCAATTTTTTGGCCCAGCTGTTTGAGTTTATTTCGCACGACTTTATGGTAATCCCGGCCGACGGCATACCGACTGACATAGGCTTTTTGTGACTGAGACAGAGTGGATGCAAACTGAGCATGTTCAGGCAAATAATCCATTCTGACACAAATTGCGCGAACACTGCCTGGATGTAGTTCTTCAGGCCGAGCTCGCATCATGCCATGTCGCGCCATATAATCCATTGTTCCGTGATAACCTTTCTCTAACCACTGAGTTAACTCAGTTTCATGTGCCCTTAAATCCAGATCACTAATGCCAACCTGACTAAAACCCAGCTCTCGGCCCCAGTCTTTAATGTGTTTTGCTAGTTGGATTAATTGCGTCTGGTTTAATGACATGAATAACCTTTAAAATTTAATAATTCTGAATTGATTTTATCAGATTTTAGCGATTAACTGTTCTCATCGTTGAAAATCCGTATTATATAACGCATTAAACAGACGCAAATGAATGAATAACATGAAGTTAGTAGAAAGCCGACAATTACCCAGCCAGGTTTATATGCCAGAACAGCTTCGTCAAAATGAAGCTTTAGCTGCAGAAAGAGCAGACATCAGCTTATATGATTTAATGCGAAAAGCGGGGGCTGCTGTATTTGAGCTGGTCGAAAAGCATTTTGTTGCCCCGGCAACAATTTGTATTTTGGCAGGTAAAGGCAATAACGCAGGAGATGGCTTTGTCGTGGCTGAACTGGCTGCACAAGCTGGCTGGCAAGTAACAGTTGCAACCATGCCAGGCTGTGATAAATGGCAGGGCGATGCTGAGCAGGCGCGTCAGTCAGCTCTGAAGCACAATATTCAGTTATCTGAAGCTGCAGATTTGGCCATTGAGCAATATGACATAGTGATTGATGCAATATTAGGAACCGGTATCAATCAGCCGCTAAAGTCAGACTGGCAAAAAATAGTGCATAGTGTCAATAAATGTGCCAAACAGATTATTAGTATTGATATTCCAAGCGGATTGAATGCCAAAACCGGTTGTATAATGGGCGCTTCAATTAAAGCTGAACACACTGTCACTTTTATTGGGTTAAAGTCTGGTTTATTGACCGCTGACGCGGCTGATCAAGTGGGTTTGTTGCACTTTGCCGGGTTGGGTGTTGATCAATATTTTAATGAACAGAATCATGCCTATTACAGGTTAAGCCAGGCAAATGAATTAAAAGGGTATTTTGGCAAACGAAAACGTAATTCTCACAAAGGCGCATTTGGCCATATTCTGTGTATAGGCGGCGATAAAGGTATGTCTGGTGCAATCCGGTTATCAGCAGAAGCGGCTTTAAGGGCAGGCGCCGGACTGGTTTCTGTTATTACGCACCCGGATAATGTGTTAGCTGTATCTATGACACGACCTGAATTAATGGTGTTAGGTGTTAATGGGATTAATCAGGACTTAAAAGATAAAGTGGCTGCCGCAGATGTTATTGTTATTGGCCCTGGACTAGGTAAAACCGGTTGGGCCAATGGCCTAATGCAATTTATTATTGAGCAAGATACACCGAAAGTGATTGATGCCGATGGTCTTAACTGGCTGGCACAACATCCACTTAAACAGAAAAACTGGGTTTTAACCCCGCACCCAAAAGAAGCTAGCCGGTTAATTTCGCAAAGCCCTCATCATGTTCAACACGACAGATATGCTGCAGCAACAGAGTTACAAGCCTGTTATGGTGGCACTGTGGTATTAAAGGGGTGCGGTAGTTTGATCGCGACTAAAGAAGATATCTCGATTTGCAGACTGGGAAATCCCGGGTTAGCAACTGCTGGCAGCGGTGATGTTTTAGCTGGTATAATTGCCAGCTTAATTGGTCAGGGTTTTTCACCTGAGCTGGCGGCGGAACTTGGCGTCAATGTTCATGCGCTGGCAGCAGATCTAGCTGCTAAGTCCGGTGAAAGAGGCATGTTGGCAACAGACTTATTCCCTTTCATCCGTCAAGTTGTAAACCAAGCTGTAGAGTCTAAATATGATTAAAAATATCCATTTACCGGGTCCGGAACAAACAGTTAAACTGGGCAAGCAGTTATCCAATGCAATTGAGCCGCCTTGCATTATTTATTTAGTTGGCGACTTGGGTGCCGGAAAAACCACGCTTTCACGTGGTATTATTCAGGGATTTGGCTTTAACGGCGCCGTTAAAAGTCCAACCTATACCTTGGTGGAACCATATGAATTAGATAAGGTCAATATTTATCATTTTGACCTGTATCGTCTCGCTGATCCTGAAGAACTTGAGTATATTGGTATTCGTGAGTATTTTGATGATAACAGTATTTGTATCATAGAATGGCCAGAAAAAGGCGCTCAATGGTTGGCAGAGCCAGATCTTGTGGTTAATATGATACATGATAATGAGCAGCGCCGGGTTGAATTACAGGCAAAAAGCTCAACCGGAGAATCAATTATTCAACAACTAAAATGAACTGGATTAAATTGAAACGTAAATTTTTATGGTGTTTAGTCACGTTTATTCTGGCGTGTATCAACTTTAATGCTGTTGCTGGCAATAATATTAACGGCATTCGTATCTGGCCGTCACCTGATAGTACCCGGGTTGTTTTTGATCTGAAAAATAAGCCTGAATACAGCTATTTCTTTTTAGAAAATCCTCATCGTTTGGTTATAGATTTACGACAGTTTGAGCGCCAGTTTGATGTTTCAAAGTTAACTAAAACCGGTGATTTAATTAAACGCATTCGTTACAGTCGACCCGAATATAAAAATTCAATTCGGGTTGTTTTAGATTTGAATAAGCAATTACAGGCCGGGCTATTTGCCTTGTCGCCAGTCGGCAACTATGGAAATCGGTTAGTAGTCGATTTAACCGATGCCAGTGCAGCTAAAGTCACAACTAAAAAACAGACCGATAATTCAGGTAATCGCGATATCGTGATTGCGGTAGATGCTGGGCACGGCGGCGAAGATCCTGGCTCTATCGGTCCGAGCGGTTTGTATGAAAAAATAGTCACTCACCAGATATCCCACAAGTTAGCTGCATTGATTAATAAACAGCAAGGTTTGTCTGCTGTATTAACCCGCTCTGGCGATTATTATATTGATGTCAATAAACGTTCCGTGATTGCCAGACAAAAAAAAGCCGATTTACTGATTTCTATTCATGCGGATGCGTTTACTAATTCGCAGCCCCGCGGCGGATCTGTATGGGTATTATCACTGCGTCGTGCCAATACTGAAATAGGCCGCTGGCTTGAACAAAAAGAGCAGCATTCTGAATTATTGGGGGGGGCAGGCGATATTATTAAAGACACGCAAAATGAAAAATATTTGGCACAGGCACTGCTGGATATGTCGATGGATCATTCGATGTCGAGCAGCTATTTATTGAGTCAGGAAGTGGTTAAGCATATGTCCGGTGTTACTCGAATGCATAAATCCCGACCTCAGGCGGCCAGTTTAGGGGTGTTAAAATCACCGGATATTCCTTCTATTTTGATTGAAACCGGTTTTATATCAAACCCGACCGAAGAGCGCTTATTAAGTCAACGTGAGCATCAATACAAATTAGCCAACGCGATATTAGGTGCCATTAAAAACTTTTATAAAAAACACCCACCGGAAGGTACTCTGTACGCCAGTCTTTATCGTAACAAAGATCATATCGTCTCGCGTGGAGAATCATTATCTGTGATCGCCAAACGGTATGCGGTGACTATCTCTGCGCTTAAGCAGGCTAATAGCTTAAAGTCTGATGTATTACATATTGGTCAAACTCTGAAAATTCCTCAATCATAATGACTATTCAAATTTTATCACCACAGCTTGCTAACCAAATAGCGGCAGGCGAAGTGGTAGAGCGCCCGGCATCTGTTGTTAAAGAATTAATCGAAAATAGTTTGGATGCAGGGGCGACTCAAATTGAGATTGAGATTGAAAAAGGCGGCAGCCAGATGATCCGAATTCGGGATAATGGCTGTGGTATTAATAAAGAAGAACTCGCTTTAGCCCTCAGCCGCCATGCAACTTCTAAAGTTTCCAGTTTAACGGATCTTGAGCAAATTATGAGTCTGGGGTTCCGTGGGGAAGCGCTGGCAAGTATCAGTTCAGTTTCTCGTTTAACGCTTACTTCAAAAACCGCAGAGCAGACACAAGCCTGGAGTGCTTTGGCTGAAGGGCGGGAGATGGATGTGAAAATTCAGCCCGCAGCACATCCGACAGGAAGCTGTGTTGAAGCTGCCGATCTCTTTTTTAATACACCTGCCCGTCGCCGTTTTTTACGAACAGATAAAACTGAATATTCGCATATAGATGAAATCGTCAGGCGGGTGGCGTTAAGTCGTTTTGATGTTCAGATTAAACTGAGTCACAACGGTGCACTGCAGCGTCATTACCGGATTGCCCATAATGAAGCCGGGCAACACAGACGTATAGCCGCGATTTGCAGTAAACATTTCATTGAAAATGCAATAAGAATTGACGCTGATTACGATGGTATCAAAATGACGGGCTGGCTTGGATTACCTGTCACGGGTCGCAATCAGGCGGATATGCAGTATTGTTATATCAATGGCAGAATGATGCGTGATAAGTTAATTAATCATGCTATTCGTCAGGCTTACACAGATAAAATACCGTCTGATTTATATCCTGCCTATGTGCTCTATATAGAAATAGATCCCAAACAAGTTGACGTAAATGTGCATCCGGCTAAACATGAAGTCAGGTTTCATCAGGCGCGTCTAGTGCATGACTTTGTATTCCAGACTCTGCAAAAAAGCCTTGCTCAGAGCATTGATTCTATTATGTATGATCAGCTAAATCAGGCAGAATCAGAAGCTGTTCACTCGTTTTCTGGTTTACCCGAAAAACAGCGGCAAGCCGACACATACCATCAGCCTAAAGGCTCGGCGGACAGTATTCAGCCTGCAACAATGCAATCCGCTCAATCTGGAAAAGGTAAAACCTACAGCCAGCCGACAACTAATGAGCAGACGATTAATCAAGGGCATGGGTTTGGTAACCGCAATTATTCAGATGGGCAAGGTGCACGGTCACTTCTGGGAGAGTTGGGAGACGGCGCTAAAAAATTGTTTCCGGGTCAGCAGCATAAAACACCAATTCAGCATGAATTCAGCGCTAATATGCAGCCCAAGCAATCTAATTATCAAAACAATTTAGCTGAGCAGCTCCGTCAATATAAAAGTTTACTGAAGCCGGAAGTTGAAAATACCGACAATTTAAAAACAGCCAAGACGCCTGCACACTGGCAGCTATTAAAATCTATTTCGGGTCAGTTTATTTTAATGAGTCAGGCAGACGAACTATATCTGGTCAAAATGAATGAGCTTTATGCGGCTGCGATGACTGCAAAACTGGCGCTTAACTTTCGGCAGAATAAGCTTATAAGCCAACCTTTATTATTGCCGGTGGCGATTCGCCTGGAAGCTAATCAGGCAGAAAATTTAACGAATAAATGTGGAACTTTAACTAGATTAGGGATTCAAACTCAAATAAAACAGCAACATAGCTTAATTGTGCAAAAAGTACCAGCCATGTTGAGAGAGTTAAATATCGCCGATGTGATTGGTCACTGGTTAACATTTTATGAATCTGTAGAGGAATCTCAGGCGTTTCCACAGCAAGCTGCTTTTTTATTATCTTTGGCCGCTTGTAACGGGCAGACACTTGAATTGGATAAAATCAGACCTATATTTAACGAATGGAAACAATTTGATCCAAATGCCATGCAGCAATGGATAACAAAACATAGTAAAATGGTTGATTTATCTGAGCTAATTGGTAACTGGTAATGGGCGATACACAAGCAATTTTTTTAATGGGGCCGACCGCATCAGGTAAGACTGCGCTGGCCATTGAGTTGTGTCAGCAATACCCATGTGAAATTATCAGCGTTGACTCAGCGCTTGTTTACAAAGGCATGGATATAGGTACGGCAAAACCAACAGCGGATGAATTGGCGATTGCACCGCATCATCTGATTGATTTTTTAGATCCGTCTAAAGCCTATTCTGCTGCCGATTTCAGACAAGATGCGCTAGCGTTAGTAGAGCAAATTCACGCAAATGGAAAAATACCACTCTTTGTGGGTGGAACCATGCTATATTTTAAAGCATTATTAGAGGGTTTATCGAATTTGCCAGCAGCGGATGCTAAAATTCGCCAGGAAATTGCGGCACAGGCTGAAAAATATGGGTGGGAGAGTTTACACCAAGAGCTGAGTCAGTATGATCCTGTATCGGCTGAAAGAATTCACCCTAATGATCCTCAGCGTATTAACCGTGCGGTTGAGGTGTATCGAATTTCAGGTAAAAGTTTAACTGAATTAACTCAGGATAAGGGGGACGCATTTCCTTACCGGGTGAAACAGTTTGCAATAGCACCGGCAGATCGTGCCATTTTGCATGACAGAATAGAACAAAGGTTTATGCAGATGCTGGATGCTGGGTTTGAACAAGAAGTAAAAGAACTCTATAAACGAGGTGATCTGCACCCGGATTTGCCATCTATAAGATGTGTTGGTTACAGACAAATGTGGGATTATCTCGATAATAAAATAGATTATCAGGAAATGGTTTATCGAGGGATAGTTGCAACAAGACAATTAGCTAAACGACAGTTAACCTGGCTACGAGGCTGGCAAGATGTTATTTGGCTTGATAGCTTACAGTCTGACTTGTTGCAAAAAACTATTTCTGAGTTAAATTTAAATAGCGCTAGTTAATTAAAGCATTAGCTACTAAAATGCTTAATAAAAACAATAAGGAGCCGACTATGGCCAAAGGACAATCATTACAAGACCCTTTCTTAAATGCTTTACGCAGAGAAAGAATCCCTGTATCAATTTATTTGGTTAACGGGATCAAACTGCAAGGTCAAGTAGAGTCATTCGATCAATTTGTTATTTTGCTTAAGAATACGGTAAGCCAGATGGTATACAAGCACGCTATTTCTACGGTTGTGCCATCAAGACCGTTCCAAACAAACCCTAATACGCAAACTAACTATAATCACGAGTCAGAAGGCGAATAAATTAATGTTAGAACGGAGATTATTGCTTGTTTGATAGATATAAAGCAGGTGAGCAAGCTGTACTCGTTCATGTTGATTTAGATGACGAAGTAGCCAGAGAAGATTTAGAAGAGCTTAAATTGTTAGTATCGTCAGCGGGGGTGAATACGCTCGCTGTGATTACTGCATCCCGCGCTAAACCCGATCCTAAATTTTTTATCGGGACAGGCAAAGCTGAAGAAGTTCAGCAAGCGGTTAAAGCGCTAGAAGCTAATGTCGTTATTTTTAACCATGCATTAAGCCCATCTCAGGAAAAAAACCTAGAAGCCGTTTTTAAGTGTCGTGTTTTAGACAGGACAACTTTGATTCTGGATATATTTGCACAGCGCGCACGTACCCACGAGGGGAATTTGCAGGTAGAGCTTGCCCAGCTAAAACACATCTCAACACGACTGATCAGAGGCTGGACTCACCTTGAGCGTCAAAAAGGCGGGATTGGTTTGCGCGGTCCGGGTGAAACTCAACTTGAAACGGATCGTCGTTTAATTCGCGGGCGGATTAAAAATATCCAGCGCAGGCTCGAAAAGGTTGAAAAACAACGTGATCAGGGTCGCCGCTCTCGCCGACGTTCAGATATTCCCACGGTTTCCTTGGTTGGCTATACCAATGCGGGTAAATCGACTTTGTTTAATCGGATTACCGAAGCCGATGTTTACGCAGCAGACCAATTATTCGCAACACTTGATCCAACGTTACGAAAAATAGAACTGGCAGATGTGGGCAATACTATACTGGCTGATACCGTTGGATTTATTCGTCATTTGCCGCATGATTTGGTGGCTGCCTTTAAAGCAACGCTGCAAGAAACCCGTGACGCCGATCTTCAATTGCATGTTATTGACGTAGCGGATGAGCGTCGTGGCGAAAATATTGAAGCTGTGAATAAAGTGCTTGAAGAAATTGAAGCAGACGACGTTCCGCAAATTCTTGTTTATAATAAAATCGATCAGTTAGAAGACATTAATCCTCATATCGACCGGGACGAAGACGGTAATATTATCCGTGTCTGGTTGTCCGCTCAAACGGGTGAAGGCTGCGATTTGTTATTGCAGACATTGACTGAATGTTTAGCGCGTAAAATGATCGAAGTTAAGTTGTCGATTCCGCCATCGGAACAACAGTGGCGTGGTGTGTTTTTTGAATTAAATTGTATTGAAAACGAATCCTATAGTGATGAGGGGAATTGGTTAGTAGATGTTCGGTTACCAAATGATGACTGGAATCGATTGTTAAAAAACAACCAAGACCAATTGAACAAATTTATTATTGATTAATTATTGGAGTGTCTCATGGCCTGGAACGAACCGGGTAATAGTAACAACAAAGATCCCTGGGGTAACAAAGGGGGTAAAGATCAAGGTCCACCGGATTTAGACGAGATCTATAATGATACGATGAAAAAAATCCGCAAAGCTTTTGGTGGCAAAGGCGGTGATGGTTCACCGGGTGGTAGCAGTAACGGTGGTGGTTTTAGCAGCACTGGTATGATCCTGGTATTTATTATCCTGCTTTTAGCTTGGGCTTATTTAGGACTTTCAACGATTCGCGAAGCAGAGCGTGGTGTTGTATTACGTTTTGGTCAGTTCCACAGCATTATTGAACCTGGTTTGCAATGGCAGCCAGCTTTTATTGATGACGTGGTTGCGGTTAACGTTGAGAGTATTTCATCTCTGACTTCAAGCGGCAAAATGCTGACTAAAGATGAGAATGTTGTACTGGTTGAAATGGAAGTGCAGTACAGAATCGAAAATCCTCGTAACTTCTTATTTAGTGTCACTGAACCAATTTATAGTTTGCGTCAGGCGACAGACAGTGCGCTACGTTATGTTGTGGGGCATTCTACTATGGATGCTGTGCTAACAACCGGACGGGAAGAGGTGCGTCAAGCGACCTGGCAGCAATTGGAAGATACAATTGCTAAATATAACTTGGGTTTACAAGTTGTGGATATGAACTTTTTAGCGGTTCGCCCGCCAGAGCAAGTTAAGCCTGCATTTGATGATGCAATCGCTGCTCAGGAAGACGAAAACCGCTATATTCAGGAAGCTCAGGCTTATGCAAAAGCAAGAGAGCCAGAGGCTCGTGGTATTGTTCGTCGGATGGAAGAAGAAGCCAAAGCTTATAAATCACGTGTTGTGTTAGAAGCACAAGGTGAAGTGGCTCGATTTGAAAAACTATTACCTGAATATGAAGCTGCACCTGAAGTGACTCGTCAGCGCTTATATCTAGATGCGATGGAAGATGTCTACAGTAATACAACGAAAATACTGTTAGATACTGAAGGCAGTGGCAATATGATGTACATACCTTTAGATAAAATTATGGAAAAGCAAAAGCAATCTGAGCAAAAGCAGGATTCTAATGCGACGCCTGCATCCGGTCAGTATTCGCCACCTGTCACTCAAACGCCAAGCTCAAACCGAGGCTCAGGTATTCGTGAATCAAGCAATCGTTTTTCGGGAGGTCGCTAAGCCATGAGAAATTTAATCGCAGGATTAGCAATTATCCTTTTTGTTGTCGTATATTCTTCGCTATTTGTTATTCAGGAAGGCCAGCGCGGGATTGTCATTCAGTTCGGTAAAGTCAAACGTGACGCCCAAAATACTACGGTTATTTATGAACCGGGTTTACACTTTAAAATCCCGCTAATTGAAAAAGTGCGTATTTTGGATGCGCGAATTCAAACGCTGGACGGAGAGGCTGACAGATTTGTAACATCAGAAAAGAAAGACTTGATTGTTGACTCTTATGTTAAGTGGCGCATAGAAGACTTTGAAACCTATTATCTGAAAACCAGCGGTATTAAAACCAACGCAGAAGCTTTATTGGACCGTAAGTTTAGTAATGGTTTGCGCAGCGAAATTGGTGGTCGCACTATTGCCGAGATTGTTTCGGGAGAGCGTGATGAACTGATGGATAAAGCACTTGAACTGGTTGCTGAAAGTGCAGATGAGCTGGGTATTCAGGTCGTAGATGTTCGGGTTAAGAAAATTAACTTACCGGACGAAGTGAGCAGTTATATATACGATCGCATGCGGGCAGAGCGAAATGCTGTGGCTGCAGAGCACAGATCTCAAGGTAAAGAGCAAGCTGAATTTATTAAAGCGGATATTGATGCTCGTATTACTATTATGATTGCTGATGCTGAAAGAGAAGCCAGAACTACTAAAGGTTCAGGAGATGCACAAGCCGCTAAGATTTATGCGGATGTGTATAATAAAAACCCTGAATTTTATTCTTTTTTGCGTAGCTTAGATGCATACAAACAAAGCTTTAAAGAAAAAGGCGATGTGCTTTTGGTTAAACCAGACAGCGACTTCTTCAAATATATGAAAGCAATAGATGTTAAATAATTTGAAACGTTAAAGTGATATAATGAAAACCCCGATTTATTCGGGGTTTTTTGTTTCTGTTAGCTTTAAACTTGGGAAAGCAACTCATGGATTTAATGAAACTTTTGGCTTTAGTGCTGATTGTTGAAGGGTTAGGGCCCTTTTTAATCCCCAAAACCTGGCAAAATTATTTGAAACAAATGGCGCAAATGCCGCCTGAGCAAATGAGATGGGTTGGCGGCATTTTATTGATAGTAGGTGCGATTATTTTGTTTGCAAATTAGGCGTTAACATCAGGTTTTTAAAAGTTTATCAAAATGTATTTAGCTGGGTTTGTTGAATGCTGAATTGAAGAGCAGCTAAAAAATATTAAAAAAGCTGAAAATTTATTCGTATTAGTTAATGATCTTAGCGGCACAAATTGGTAGAATCCGCGGCCTGCTTTTATGAAAAGACACAAGAATCATGGGTAAAAACGTCGTTGTACTAGGCACCCAATGGGGTGATGAAGGAAAAGGTAAAGTAGTTGATTTACTTACCGACAAAGCTGCATATGTAGTTCGTTATCAGGGTGGTCACAATGCTGGTCACACTTTAATTATCGAAGGTGAAAAAACTGTATTACACCTAATTCCATCAGGTATTTTACGTGATAACGTAACCTGTATTATTGGTAATGGGGTAGTTCTGTCACCTGAAGCCTTGCTTAAAGAGATGAACGAACTTAAGCAACGCGGTGTTAAAGTTGAAGAACGCTTAAGAATTAGTGAAGCATGTCCTCTGATTCTTCCTTATCACATCGCTTTAGATCAGGCACGTGAAGCTGCTCGTGGCAATAATAAAATTGGCACAACCGGTCGCGGGATTGGTCCAGCGTACGAAGACAAGGTCGCTCGTCGTGGTTTACGTGTAGGTGACTTATTCTGTGAAAAACAATTTGCAGAAAAATTAAAAGAAGTCATGGAATTCCATAACTTTGCTTTGGTTAATTATTACAAGGCAGAGCCGGTTTCGTATGATGAAGTTTATGATGCGGCGATGGAATATCGCGAGTTACTGACTTCAATGGTCGTTGATGTTACTGAAGTTTTAGATACGGCGCGTAAAAACGGTGAGTCTATTTTATTTGAAGGTGCTCAGGGTACTTTATTAGATATCGACCATGGTACTTATCCGTTTGTAACCTCATCGAATACCACTGTGGGTGGCGTAGCTACCGGTTGTGGTTTTGGCCCATGCTATTTAGATTATGTGTTAGGTATTATAAAAGCATATACAACACGTGTTGGTTCAGGTCCTTTCCCGACAGAGCTTTATGATGGTCTGGACAAGCAGGATCCGGTTGGTAAACACTTAGGTGATGTGGGCCATGAATTTGGTGCAACGACTGGCCGTTTACGTCGTACGGGTTGGTTAGATGCAGTTGCAATGCGTCGTGCCGTTCAAATCAATTCAATCACAGGTTTTTGTCTGACTAAACTGGACGTATTAGACGGTTTAAAAGAAGTTAAAATTTGTATTGGCTATCAGGATGAAAATGGCAAAATTAGCCAGGTTCCACCTATGGCCGCTGAAGGTTATGAGAAAGTCACGCCAGTATATGAATCTATGCCAGGCTGGCAAGAAACGACTTTTGGTGTAACTGAATATGATAAGCTGCCGCAAGCTGCTAAAGATTACATCAAACGTATTGAAGAAATTTTAGAAGTTCCGGTTGATATTATTTCAACAGGTCCTGACCGCAACGAAACTATGATTCTGAGAAGCCCGTTTGCTGAATAAGGCAAGGTGTTAATCTGATATGATAAAAGCCAGTTTAAATACTGGCTTTTTTGTTTATCGCTAAAGTTTATTTTAAAGGTATCAATTATGGTTTTATATGCAGGTGCCAGAAAAAGTGCAAAACCTCAGTATGCGACCGTACAGCATATTTTAACGCGCAATCCAGACCGTATTGCTGAAGTTCAGAAGCAATTAGAAAAAGGCGCTAAGTTTGATTTGTTGGCTCGTAAATATTCCAACTGCCCCAGTGCCAAAAAAGGGGGCGACTTAGGTGAATTTAAACGAGGCGTTATGGTTAAACCATTTGAAGCGGCTGTATTTAACGCTAAAATTGGTGAGATCGTTGGTCCGGTTAAAACCAAGTTTGGTTATCACCTGATCAAAATCAATTTTCTTAGATAGCCTCAACTGAGGTTAGATAGGTGGGAGAAACGCCATGGGCGTCTCTCCCAAAATAGAGAGGGGAATCATCAAGATCCCCCTTTTCCTCAAGTCTGTTGATCTTTATATTTTTTCTTTCAGCTTAAATTATAAACAAAAGATAAACAGCCCCTAGCTATACCCACCCGATTTGATTAACGGACTGTTTTATCCATAAAGAACAGACTGGCTAATGCCGGATTGCTGTGAAAATACCAGTGCATATATGAAGCGATAATATTGCCTTTAATATAAACGTCTTCCCCTTGACGTTCACTCGGGTGGTGAACGCTTTTTGTCTGGGCTGGCAAGTTTACGTTTGCTGTGGAATAGTGAAAACTGTGACCTCGCATCTGATTGCCTGCTAACAGGGCACTTTCAAACGGAAATTCAACCCATTGACTGCCTATCGCGGCTAACTTGTTTTGCATTCTGGCCTGACCCGGTATTAAACCCACTAAGTCATACGTTTGATTATCAAGATCGGTTAGCTGATCCATTAAATACAGCATGCCGCCACATTCAGCTAAAATTGGTTTTTGATTCGCTGAAAAAGCACGGACATCCTGAATAAAGGATGTGTTTTCAGCGAGTTTAGCCGCATACAGTTCTGGATAACCGCCCGGAATATACAGAGCATCTCCTTCTGGTAAATGAGTATCTTCAAGTGCCGATGCATAAATGATATCGGCTCCGGCTTCAGTTAAGAAATCAATATTCGCGGCATAAATAAAACTAAATGCTTTATCGTTAATGACGATAATACGTTTATTCTTGAGGAGTCCGTCTGTGATATGCGCATTAGATTCAGCTGAAGAATCAGAGGGTTGAAACTTGACTGCCTTAGGTAAACGAGCCAAATCTGTTTTAGCGATATGAGCCGAAGCTAAATCAAGTTGTGCATCTATATCTGCTAATTCTTTCGCCTGCACTAGACCCAGATGGCGTTCGGGCAAACTGATTTCACTGTCTCTGCCAACTCGTCCGTAAAACTTAATTTGCTTCTGTTTATCAAGTTGCGACAGGCTTTGTTTTAGTAGACTCTCATGACGCTCTGAATTTACCCGATTTGCAATAACACCTGCAAAGGGGAGTTGGCTATCGTAGTGCGCTAATCCGTAGGCAATCGCGGCAAAAGTTTGAGCCATGGCGGATGCATCTATGACAGCTAGTACCGGAATACCAAAAAGCCGGGCTAAATCTGCGCTGCTAGGCGTACCATCAAATAAGCCCATTACGCCTTCAATTAAAATTAAGTCTGATTGGCATGCTGCCTGATAAATTAAATCCCGACAGGCGGATTCGCCAACCAGCCAGAGATCAAGTTGGTAAACCCGTTGACCGCTGGCTTGTTGCAGAATCATGGGATCGATAAAATCAGGACCGACTTTAAATACGGTTACTATGCGGCCTTGTTGTCTGTGATACCGGGCAATTGCAGCTGTTATTGTCGTTTTGCCTGAACCCGATGATGGTGCAGATACTATTAGTGCGGGACATAACTGAGGTTTTGTCATCATGTGATATCTTATATTTAAGCGAATTTTTGTTCTAGTGGCGGGTCGCTGAATGAAGATTACATCAGACAGTACGATCAAGATTTTATGAGGTTATTATGTCATAAAATTTTTGATTTAAGTCACAAGGCTCAACTACCGGTTTGCTGTGAGGTAGAGGTTACACTGGCAGCATGGCGTGAGTTTGTCTCTTAAAATTCGCCCACCGCGATTAATGAGTTTAAATCAGGCCGGTCTCCGGACTTATGATCATCGCTTAACCAACACCTTCCCATATTGATTAAATACAGTGGTTTATATTGGTTGCTCTCAATTACCGTTGCGGGGGCAGTACCGGACTCTAACCGGTTTCACGTTTCACCATCTTCGCTGCTTTTTTTGAAGCCAAGATGACACCTAACCGGCGATGATGTTACGCAAAGCTTTGTGGCAATGCAAGTCACCGGTTAGTAGGGACAATCTTAATAGATGGAAATCGTTTTGGCTGTTATTTTAATAAATTGGCAGGCGAATACTGATCAGTTAGCACTTGTGTATCTGATTGCCAGTCGACTTTGTCGCTGATTTCAGATTTTACAAGGTGATAATTCACTGCAAATCGACTCAGTTGTGCGTTGAGCTTTGCACTGACTGATTTTGGGAAGTCAAAATTGTCGCAGTTACAGGCAAAAATCAGACGATTGCCCTTAGTTGGCGTTTTATAGGTATAGAGTTGATTAAATACGGCCTGGTAAGTGGCTGATTCATAGTGGTATAAATCACTGGTACTAAAAGTATTGGCTGTAATAATGCCGTCAGGGTTTAACAGCTGTTTGACTTCTGTTAGAAACTCTTTTGTCATTAAGTGTTCAGGAATATAGTCGCCGTTAAATGCATCTAAAATAATCCAGTCGAAAGTTTCCTGGTTAACCAGCGCGCGCTTTACATAAACCCGGGCGTCTTTGATTTGGGTTTTAACTTTGTCATTTTCCTGATAATCAAAATACTTTACCGCGAGCTTTTTAACGACAGGATCGATATCAACCGCTATTATTTCACTTTGAGGCGAAAGCTGATGCAAAACGTTCGACAGTGTTCCGCCGCCCAGTCCAAGAATTAAAATTCGTCCTGGGTTTGGGTTATGAGATAAGCCAGCCAAGGTGCCTTTAGCATACTCAAATACCAGCCTGTCTTTATCTTGTAAATCAATACAAGTTTGATTGCTGACATTGCGTCTTCGGGTTTCAAAGCGCATACAACGAATATCTTTATCTTCTGTAATGACAACATTACGATAGATTGATCGTGCTTTCTCTATTTCAACCGGTTTAGCCGATAAAGTGAAACTTGAAACGGCTAAAAGACTGCTCCAGGTTAAATGTAATAATACGCGGATGATACGGATTGTCATTTAGATGGTCTCATTGGGTTGTTTGTTAAAGTCAGGCTGCGCAGTAATCGCTTGAGCCGAGTTTGAATTTATCTTGAATGCACAGCCAAAAGCTAATAATCCGGATGCGAGTAGGATGCCAACGATCAACCAGAGAATTTGGTTAACTTCCAGCCAGAGTACTAGATAAAAGGATGTCATTATTGTGCCTATTGCACTACCCAGAGTGGAAACAAAATACAGAAAGCCAGCTGTTTTGCCTGATGCGTGTGCGCTCACAGTCAGTAAGCGAACTGAATAGGGCGAAATTGTCCCTAAAATGATACTTGGCATTAAAAATACCAAGCTGGCAGCGACTAATGAACCGTATCTAGGATCTTCAATATGCTGGAATACCAATTCAAATAGGGGATCAGCAAAATAAATAGCAGGTAATAAAGAGATCGCTGCAAGGGTAAAGATACTGCCAAATTTAGTTAAATTCGGGTTATGCACAGACAGGCGACCGCCAAACAGGTAACCGAGTGATAAAGCCAGCATAAAGACTGTGATAATACTGCCCCAGACATAAACGCTGCTGCCAAAAAACGGGGCTAGCATGCGTCCGCCAAGTAGCTCAAACGACATAATGGAAAAACCGGCGCAAAAGGCCAGCATAATAATAATGAGTTTTTGCATATAGGTTAAGTTTTGGTAAATTTTAAGCAGCATAAACAATCGAATATGCAAACACAATCATTTACAAAGACTTTAATAGAGAAACTTGGTAGAAAAGAATGAGACAAAAAATGGTGCCCAGGAGAGGACTTGAACCTCCACGGCCTTGCGGCCACCAGCACCTGAAGCTGGCGTGTCTACCAATTTCACCACCTGGGCAAGTGAGAGTGCGAAAGTTAAGCTGAAACGACCTCTGTGTCAATTGTTGCTTGTAAAAAAAGTTAAATTTTAATGAGGTATTCTGAATATTGTCTGAAATACGCGTTAATTGCTTAATTTATGTGCGAATTTTAATCTTGCCAATAAGCACTTTAATGCTTGTCTTCTCTGGTTACTTACTGTACTATTCGCCGCCTTAAATCAGTCACAATCCACAGTTCCTTGCCTCCATAGGCAGTCTGACTGAGCTGTTCTCGGGGCTAACTAACCGTAAGGAGCAACAATGCGTCATTACGAAATCGTATTTATGGTTCACCCAGACCAAAGTGAACAAGTTGCTGGCATGATTGAGCGCTATACAGGCATCATCACTAATGCTGGTGGACAAATTCACAGATTGGAAGACTGGGGCCGTCGTCAATTAGCTTATCCAATCGAAAAATTGCATAAAGCTCACTATGTATTAATTAATGCTGAAACTACTACTGAAGCAGTTGAAGAATTGGAAACCGCTTTCCGTTTCAACGATGTAGTATTACGTAACATCATTATGCGTACCAAAACAGCTGTTACTGAAGCTTCTCCTATGGCGAAGAAAGAAGAAAGCGGCCGTGGTCGTCAAGACCGTAGTGAAAAAGCTGAAGAAAGCAAGGCTCAATCTGCTGAATAAGCGTGTTTGAGAATAGCTTAGTTATAGCTGGTCAGATTGTCAGTCCTCCGGTTAGAAAAACCAGCCCGGCAGGCATTCCGCATTGTTATCTGGTATTAGAGCATAGCTCGCAGCAGATGGAAGCCGGATTTGCTCGCAGTGTTTGGTGTCGCATCAGAGTGATTGCAAGTGGACAAACTATAACAGCGCAAACCAACAATTTAGAGTTAGGTATGACCATTCGGGTCAGTGGCTTTATCCAGCGCCAGGAAATGGCGAACGGGGTAGCTCAACTGGTGGTTCATGCTAGACAAATTGAAAGATTTTAGATTAGGAGAAAGCCAATGGCTCGTTATTTCAGACGTCGTAAATTCTGCCGCTTCACGGCTGAAGGCGTTAGCGAAATCGATTATAAAGATATCGCTACTTTAAAAAACTATGTGACTGAAAGTGGCAAAATTGTCCCTAGCCGCATTACTGGTACCAGTGCTAAGTATCAACGTCAATTAGCTCGCGCTATCAAACGTGCTCGCTACTTGTCTTTGTTACCATACACTGATTTACACGCTTAATCGCTGAGTTTAAATAGTTTTTAAAGGTAGCAAGATGGATATCATTCTTCTCGATAAAATTGCAAACTTAGGTACGCTTGGCGACCAAGTTTCAGTTAAAGCTGGTTACGCTCGTAACTTCCTTTTTCCTCAAGGAAAAGCAGTTCCAGCAACTAAAGTAAATATTGAACACTTCGAGCAGCAACGCGCTGAACTTGAAGCAAAATTAGGTGAAGTATTAGCTCAGGCTGAAGCTCGTGCTGAAAAAGTCGCTGAATTAGCTCAAGTAACTATTGCTTCTAAAGCTGGTGACGAAGGTAAATTATTCGGTTCAATCGGTACTCGTGACATCGCTGATGCAATTACTGCAGCCGGCGTTGAAGTTGCTAAATCAGAAGTTCGTTTACCAACTGGTACAATTCGTACAACTGGTGAATTCGACATCGATTTACAATTACACGCAGACGTTTTTACCACTATCAAGCTGGAAGTTATTGCTGAAGCTTAACAGCTAGATAATCTGTACCCAAGATTCAAGAAACCCGAAAACACCGTTTTGCTGAACGGTGTTTTCACCCTCCATATTTATCTCTGTCTTTTTTATTAAGCTTTTACTCAAAATGTTATAGCGTAACATTTAACCTTGTGTTATATTATAACTTAACACTGGTTTCGGAGCTAAAAGATGCAATCTGATTTAAATCACAACAATAGATTAGATAAGTTAGGTATCACAATCGCCTCTGTTTGTGCTATCCACTGCATCCTCTTGCCTTTGTTATTACCCGTATTACCTCTTATTGGGCTTTCTTTTGTTGGCGATCATACATTTGAAAATATTGTTTTGATTGTATCTATGGTTGCTGGTTTTATCGCTTTATTTACAGGCTTTAAACGCTATCATCGTAAAATGTATCCGATTTATTGCCTTGCTTTAGGCGGTGTTATTTATGCGCTTAAAGAGTCATTTGGTGAAGACCTTCATCCTTACCTGATTGCTTTGGGCGCCGGCCTGATTATTTTTGCCCATGTGATGAATGTTAAGTTGTGCCGCAGCTGTAAGTCTTGTTAAGTCTTTTTTACATTACCCCTCGTATTCTTTGAAAATCTTATCTACACTAGCCTAGAAGGGAATTTCTAATAATGGGTTGTGTAAGCAAGTGGCGGTAAAATCAAGCAGGATTTTTTCTCGGATAAAACAACAATATAAGCTAGCGATTGGGCTAATTATTCTGTCAGTTAGCTTAACCTCTGTTGCTGCATTATATGTTTTATACCAACAAAAAGAATATGCTCACTATATCAATCTGGCAGGCAAACAAAGGATGTTGTCTCAAAAAATAAACCTGATTGCCTATCAGGCTGTTCACCACCCACTAAGCTCTGCACTGCCGAACAACGCCGACTTAATGCAGACGCTGGATAAGTTTCGAATTGGTTTTCAGTTATTAAGCCAGACAAGTGCGATAGATATTTTATCGGAACCGCGCCAGATACAGGTTAAAAACCTTTACTATTCCAATGTCTACTCAATCGAGCAGACCATTAATACTTATACCGAAGAAGTCCGCCTATTTATAGAAAATGGGCATGAAATACGCTTTAACTATCAGGTTCTATTTAACCCGGATGCGTTAGAAAACTTGTTGCAGGCGCTTGATCAGGTGGTCACTATTTATCAGCAACAAGCTGAGCAGTCTGTTCAAAATTTAGAAACCAGTATTCTCATTCTCTGGCTGTTTACATTGTTAGTTATTGGTTTAGAAGTGATTTATATTTTTAAGCCAACTCAACAGCAAATTGTACGTTTATTTTCTTTGCAAGAAGATTCGGCCAGACAACTCGTTGCGGCTAAAGAGCAGGCAGAGCATGCTAATAGTATCAAGTCTCAGTTGCTTGCGAATATCAGTCATGAAGTGAGAACACCGTTAAATGGCGTTCTGGGGATGCTCAATATCATTAAAACGCAGCGCAGGTTTGAACCGGATTATATTCAAAAAGCTGAACGTTGTGCACATGACTTAGTCCATATTCTCGATTTTGTACTCGAGTTTGCTGATTTGGAGCAAAATAAAACAAAAATTCAGATTAAACCTTGCTGTTTCACTCAACTCGCCTCTAACCTGACGATGAATTGGCAAAAAGTGAGTTCAGAAAAAGGGTTAGCCTTTGATATTCACCTTGCCGAAAATGTGCCGGTAACACTTGATTGTGACGCTAAAGCAATTGAATCTATTGTTAACAACCTTTGCTCCAATGCCGTTAAATTTACAGAGTTTGGCAGTGTGAAATTGGAATTTGGTTTGGAGCAAAAATCAGGCTCACTGGTTAATTTAATAATCTGTGTGCAGGATACCGGGATAGGTATGCTGGATGATGCAAAACAATCTTTATTTGATGCCTTTAATCAACAGAGTAAAGGGCTTAGTCGTAAATTTGAAGGCTGCGGTATTGGTTTATCCATTGTCAAAAAGTTACTTAAATTGCTCGATGGTAGAATCGAAATTGATTCAAAACTTGGACAGGGAACTCGTGTCACTGTGAAGTTGCCTGTTAAGCTCCATCCTTTATTACCCGCTGAGCCTGGCATGCTGCCGCAAAATACCAATATTTGTTTGCAGTTGATAACGCAAAACCCGGTCTTGCAACATCATTACCGTATCTTGGCTAATCATCTGGGGATAGCGTTAGAAGTGCTCGACTCAATACCTTTTGAACCTAAACAGGATTTGCCTTGCCGTGGGTTGGTTTTGTTTGATCTGGCTATGTTAAAAGGATTTCCGGAATTAAACCCCGATCAGACCTGGGTTTTATTAAATACCAACAAGCAATATCCGGATAAGTTAACCAATTCAATACCGGCATTTCTAAATATTCAGGTATTAATTCAGACAATTGAAGGCGAGGTGTTGACTCAGTCTGCGTTAAGCTGGCCAGAAAAAAGAGTACTTGTGGTTGAAGATAATGAGATTAATCAGGAAGTGATCCGTAACTTATTGGAACAATTTAAAATAGAAGTTGAGGTTGCCAATGATGGCTTGGAAGCGGTTGAGCTCATACAGCAAAAATATTTTGATTTAGTACTGATGGACTTGCAAATGCCTAATTTAGACGGTATTTCCGCAACTCAAAAAATACGTTCACTGTCACTTAACTTTCAGCCTCCGGTCGTCGCCCTGACGGCTCATGCACTGCGTACCGATGAACAAGCCTGTTACGACGCGGGCATGGATGATTTTTTAACTAAACCTATTAATGCTGATAATTTATTCAATGTCTTACGTCGTTTTTTAACCCGCTAACCTGTTTTAGACTCAAAGCTAAAAAATTTTGCAGGTTTTCTATATATTTCAATTCAGTTTGTTTGCTCATGTGACAAGTTTGTGAAAGAATCAGAGTATACGCAAGATTTTTAATGTGAGTTGAATCGTGATAGATGCCGATGGTTATCGTGCCAATATCGGCATAGTGATTTGCAATCGATATGGTCAGGTTTTTTGGGCAAGACGATATGGTCAACATTCATGGCAATTTCCTCAAGGTGGTATGGACGAAGGGGAAAGTGCAGAACAAACCATGTATCGTGAATTGTATGAAGAAGTTGGCTTACGTGAAAAAGATGTTGAAGTGTTATATTACACTCGCAACTGGCATAAATATCGGTTACCAAAAAGATTAATCCGCAAAGACTCAAACCCGGTGTGTATTGGCCAAAAGCAAAAATGGTTTTTATTAAGGTTACGCTGTCCGGAGAGTAAAGTTAATTTGTTAAGTTCAAGTCATCCTGAATTTGACGAATGGCGATGGGTAAGTTATTGGTATCCGGTCCGTCAGGTGGTATCTTTTAAACGAGATGTATATCGTAAAGTGATGAAAGAATTTGCATCAATCGCTATGCCCCATAAACGTTATAACAAAGACAATAAGAAACGGAGACATTACCGAAGATGTTGACGATACTCAAACGCATTGTTGATGAATTTAACCGCCAGCCTATGCTGGAAAAGGCGCTTGATAAAGTAGCCCGGATGGTTAAACAATCGATGCAAACTGAGTGTTGTTCTATTTATTTATCCGACGATGAAAAGCGCCATCATTTATTGATGGCCAGTGACGGGCTTGCCGTTAATGCGATTGGCTCTGTTGCAATCGGTTATGATGAAGGCCTGGTTGGTCTGGTGGGTGAAAAAGAAGAACCTGTTAATATTGCAAATGCTCGATTTCACCCCAGATTTTTAGTTACCCCGCAAGTGCATGAAGAAGCTTTTAATGGCTTTTTAGGCGCGCCTATTATTCACCAGAGAAAAGTTTTAGGCGTTATCAGTGTTCAGCAATCCAAACCTGGGCTTTTTGATGAATCAGAAGTCGCTTTTTTGGTTACTCTGGCGGCTCAGCTTGGTGCGGCAATTGCTCAGGCTGAAGCAAGAGAAGCGATTGACCGGGCAGAAAGCCCAGCGTTAAAAACTCGCTCCCGGGCTTTAAAAGGCGTCGGTGGTTCTAGTGGCATTGCAATTGGCTCTGCATTTATTATTCAGCCTCATATTAGTTTCTCATCAATTGTTCCAAAACGAACCCATAATATCGCGCGTGAAATTGTGCGCTTTAAACAGGCTGTTAAAAAAACACAACAAGAATTAAAAGTCCTGTCCGGCAAAATGACACAAATTCTGCCCAGTGACACTTCGGCCATTTTTGATGTTTATCATCATATGCTAAATGATGATTCACTGGGCGACAAAGTTCAGGAACAAATTCATAATGGCTGGAATGCCGCGACGTCACTGAAAATTGTTATCGAATCTATTTGCAGTGAATTTGAGCAAATGGAAGACAGCTACATTCGGGAACGTATTACCGATATTCGGGATATTGGCCAACGCGTACTGGGCAATATAGTCGCGAAAGAATTAGCCAGCCGTGCCTTACCTGATACACTGATTCTGGTTGCTGAGGAAGTCACTGCTTCTATGTTGGCAGAATTGCCGCGTGAAAAGCTGGTTGGGATTTGTTCAATAAAAGGTTCAAATAACTCACACGCAGCCATTCTTGCCAGAGCATTAGGTATTCCGGCCGTTATGGGGGTTGAAGAACTTCCATTGAATAATCTGGATGGTCGTAAAACGATTATTGATGGCTACAGTGGCCATGTGTATTTTAATCCGGATGCGATAGTTACCCGTGAATATCAGGATTTACAGGCGCAGGAACAAGAGCTTGACTCTTTAGTTAAAACCATAGCGGCAGAAGAAGCCTGTACGGCAGATGGTGTGCCTTTATCTTTGAGTATTAATACCGGGTTGGCAGCCGATTTTGAAGTTGTCAGGGGAATGAATGCGGATGGCATAGGTTTATACCGAACCGAAATTCCGTTTATGGTACGGAATTGTTTTCCGTCTGAACATGAGCAGTTTCTCCTCTACCAAAGAGCATTAGATGCTTACCCCAATAAACCAATCAATATGCGGACATTGGATGTAGGTGGCGATAAACCCTTGCCTTATTTTCCGATTACAGAAGACAATCCGTTTTTGGGCTGGCGTGGGATCCGGATGACTTTAGACCATCCAGAAATTTTGCTGGTTCAGGTCAGGGCTATGTTAAAAGCCAATATGAATCGAGGTAATTTGCAAATATTATTACCTATGATTACCTCTGTTGCTGAAGTTGAAGAATGTTTGCGTCTGATCGAGCAAGCTCACAGTGAGCTCTGTGAAGAAATGGGCAAACAAATTGAACGTCCTAAAATCGGCGTCATGTTAGAAGTGCCGGCTGCCATTTATCAGATCGGACTCTTATCGAGAATGGTTGATTTTTTTTCAGTAGGCAGTAATGATTTAACTCAGTATTTACTGGCAGTTGACCGGAATAATTCGCGGGTGGCGAATTTATACGATTATTATCATCCGGGTGTACTGGAAGCTTTGCATCATATTATTCAGCGCTGCCATAAATACTCAATGCCGGTTAGTGTATGTGGTGAAATGGCCGGTGAGCCTATCGGTTTGTTGCTTTTACTCGCGATGGGCTATCGCCATTTTAGTATGAGTGCTCAAAACCTGTTAAAAGCTAAATGGATATTAAAACATTTAAGCATTACTCAGGCTGAATCTTTATTGGCTCAGGTGAGTGATATGTCATCGCCACAGCAAGTCAGAAGCTCTGCAATCAAAATGTTGGATGAGCTTGGTCTGGGCGGATTTATTCGTGCCGGAAAATAATCTCAAAATTGTCATTTTAAACGATTAAAATCATGCCAGAACTGGATTTCAACTCAATTATTGATTCTATGGATATTACGTTAATCAGTCTTTTTTTATTAACGGGTATGGTTGCCGGTGTGCTTGCTGGATTTTTGGGTATTGGCGGCGGCTTAGTGGTGGTGCCTTTGTTAACTGTCGCGTTACCGATAGCGGGTTTTGCGCCGGAAAAAGTCATGGTGGTGGCAATAGGCACTTCGCTGGCGACCATTGTCTTTACTGCCATTTCATCTACTAACAGTCACCGCAAGCGAAATAATGTGGTTTGGCCGGCTGTGTTTAGCCTGTTTCCGGGTTTAATGTTTGGTGCTATGTTAGGTGCGACGCTTGGCTCTCAAATGAGCAATCAGTTTTTATCCCTGTTTTTTGGCTGTTTTTGCACACTCTTTGGTATATATACGATTTGGGGCAAACGTTATTTGCGCCCCGTTGCTGATTATGCACAATGCCGTGGCTGGTTGTCATTAATTGGCTTTTTTACCGGTTTAGTTTCTAGTTTGGTCGGTATTGGCGGCGGCACTATGCTTGGGCCAGCCCTCATTTGGTTGGGGCTTGAAGCAAAACGAGCTGTGGGAACTTCTGCGACCTGTGGCCTTCTAATTGCGGTATTTGGTAGTTTGAGTTATCTGATTTCCGGCGCTAATGAAGCCGGTTTACCTGATTATACTTTTGGCTATATCTATTTGCCGGCATTTCTTGGCATTATTGCTACTTCTGTTTTGTTTGCACCTTTGGGGGCAAAAATGGCAAGTTATTTTTCTGAGCAGGTTATCCGCAGTTGTCTCGGCCTTGCGTTGATTGCATCTGCGCTTAAAATGTTTGTCAGTTTATAGTTCGTTAGTATTGAGTATATTGTTACGAGTAAATTCGTTTTAACAGTCTGACTGTTATTCGCGTTAAAGCAGGGTTTGCTGTTCTGAAATAAGTTTAGTTAAGTTGGAGTAAGTTGTGAGTGAGTTCTGGCAGTTTCCTGCTATTGATCCTGTGATTGTAAGTTTAGGGCCGGTAGCCTTGCGCTGGTATGGTTTAATGTATCTGGTTGGGTTTGGTGCCGCTATGTATTTGGCGAACCGACGTACCGCGGAAAAAGGCTGTTTATGGAATAAAGAGCAAGTCAGTGATTTGCTCTTTTATGGATTTTTAGGGGTTGTACTGGGCGGACGCATTGGTTATGTCCTGTTTTACCAATTCCCTGAGTTTATTGAAAATCCACTTTACTTATTTAAAATTTGGGAAGGCGGGATGTCTTTTCACGGGGGCTTTTTAGGGGTGGTCTGTGCCATGTTCTGGTTTGCCCATAAAACTCATACCCGATTTTTGCAGGTAGCTGATTTTATCGCACCCTTAATTCCGATTGGCTTAGGTGCCGGCAGAATCGGTAACTTTATTAATGCCGAATTATGGGGACGACAAACAGATGTGCCCTGGGCTATTGTTTTTCCGAATGCCGGAGGTGTGCCGCGTCACCCGTCTCAGCTTTATGAATTTTTCTTAGAAGGCGTCGTTTTATTTATTTTGTTAAACTGGTTTCGCCGCGCGGATAGACCGGTCGGTGCAGTCGCGGGTTTATTCTCTTTAGGTTATGGTTGCTTTCGTTTTATAGTAGAATACTTCCGTGAACCGGATGCTCATCTTCAGAACTTTATGGGCGGTTTTATTACAATGGGGCAATTATTATCTTTACCTATGGTATTGGTTGGTCTGGGTATTTTATTTTATGGCTACAAATTAAATTCAGAAAAAAAGCAGGTTAAAAACGCATGAAACAATATTTAGCATTGATGCAGCATGTACTGGATAATGGCACCACAAAGACTGATAGAACTGGCACAGGTACAATTAGTGTATTTGGCCATCAAATGCGTTTTAATCTGGCTGAAGGGTTTCCTTTAGTGACTACTAAAAAATGTCACTTAAGATCTATTATTCATGAGCTACTCTGGTTTATTTCCGGTGATACTAATATTAAATATCTACAGGATAACGGGGTTAAAATCTGGAATGAGTGGGCAACCGACGAGGGTGAACTGGGACCTGTCTATGGCGCGCAGTGGCGAAACTGGCCAGCCCCGAATGGTGAGTCAATTGACCAGTTAGCTGAATTAATTGAACAGATAAAAACGACACCGGATTCGCGTCGCCTGATTATCAGTGCCTGGAATCCGACTGTATTGCCGGATACTAAAATTTCACCAAAAGAGAATGCGGCTCAGGGCAAACAGGCTTTACCGCCGTGTCATACCTTATTTCAGTTTTATGTCGCTGACGGTAAATTAAGCTGCCAGTTGTATCAACGCAGTGCGGATATATTTTTAGGCGTTCCGTTTAATATTGCAAGCTATGCGCTGTTTACTATCATGATAGCGCAGGTGTGTGATTTAGACGTGGGTGACTTTGTGCATACCTTAGGTGATGCGCATTTATATTCAAACCACATTGATCAAGCTAAATTGCAGTTGAGTCGTGAGCCGAGAGCCTTGCCGACCATGAAGATTAACCCGGATGTTAACTCTATATTTGATTTTAAATATGAAGATTTTGAACTGGAAGGGTACGATCCGCACCCTGCAATTAAAGCCCCAATTTCAATTTAGTTGAGCTCGCTTTGCGGTTAATTTTATCTGCTCAAGCCGGTTTATCCGTCAGGCTAAATCGGCTTTGTTATTTTTTAAAGCCATTATTTTTTATTCTGTTGACGCTTAGTAGCCTTGTCGCGGCGGCTGCTCATTCAGCAGACAGGCTAGCGCCTGAACTAAAACAGCAAGCTTTGTTACCGGAACAGAGTGAATCTGCCGAGATACTCTACTCTAATCACAGACTTCAATGGCTGGATGATCAGCATATATCACAAACACATTATTATTCTGTCAGACTGCTTGATGAAGCCGCAGTTGAGGCATATCAGGAACTCGCCTTTACATATAATTCAGATTTAGAAAAGTTGGAGTTTGAGTTTGCCGGGATTTTGCCTGCTGATGCAGAGCCTTTGGATATTAACCTGTCAGAGCAAACTTTATTGAGTGACTTTGTCCAGCCGGATACTAAAAAAATAGTTTCTCTTAATCGACCTGAAGCCAATAAAAAATTAACGCTGTTTGTTCGTCAGTTAACCGTGGGCAGTATCCTTGAATTTCAATATCGAGTTGTGAGTAAACTGAGTCACTACCCGGGACAATTTAAAACCCGGGTATCACCATATTGGCTGCAGTCTTTCAAAGTGGGCTCAAAAGGACCTGAGTCAATCCGGCTTGATAGTGTGCAAAACTATGAGGTTCAGTTGAAACTGTCAAAAGGTCAGCAAATGCGTTGGCAGCTGCAAGGTGGGCATTCACAAGTCATACCCGCGTCTGCTTCATCGCCGGATATAAAAGTATATCATTGGCAAATGTCTGATTTAAAATCCCTTCCGGTTCATGCTTATTTGCCGTCTAATGAAACCTTTTTAACTCAGATTGAGTTCTTTATTACAGAGGATATGCCAAACGGCAGTTCGGCGAGTTCAAAAGCTATTGGTGTCGATAGAATGGCAGCCGCTGACCCAAAACGGCTGAAAGATTTTATTGAAACGCTTAAGCTTACTCAGTTATTTCAACAAGCTCAGGCAGACAAAGCCAAAGTCATTGAGGCGATATTTGATTATATTCGCACACAGATTGCTTATCAGCCGGAATCTTTGTCGACAAACCATTTTTCCGCCAGAGATACTGACAACCTGATTGGATCCCGTTATGGCAACGATAAGGATTTAGCCGCATTACTAATCACTATTTTGGCCCAATTTGATATTGAAGCTTATCTGGCTTGGGTTGATTTGGATAATTATCAATTGATCCAAAACCAGATAGATACAAAATCAGAAATATCTATGCTAGCTGAGTTTGATCAGGCGATTGTTTATTTACCGGCTCAGGACGGACGTGAAGCCCGCTGGGTTAACCTAGCGTCTGATTTTATTTTTCCGGGCGTGGATAACAAATGGGTTGGACTGACCGTTGCTGTATCAACTAATGCATCACTCACTCAAAGTTTATTACAAGCGGGTAGCACAGGTGTAGAACAGGTTCGGCTTCAGTCAATTCAAATTGCTGAACTTGACCCAAATTTAGCTGATATCCGCTTAGATTATTTACCGGTTTCAGCAGAGCAGCGTCAGGTTATCCTGAAAATGCGTGCACAAGGCGGTATTGAACAAAAGCTGAGAGAGATTATCCGTCAGGATAATCTGGTCTTGAGTGAGCAAACTCAACTTGAATCGATTTTATCCAGTCTCTTCAGTGAACAGGCTGAATTTGAGCTGGATTATTTAATCAAACATCTGGACTCAAACTTAAAGCCGGTAGAAATAGAAGCGACCTATACCATAGATCAGGCCACACTTAGTTATTCAGTAGGCGCCAATGTGGCGCAAATGTTTAATCTGGTCTCGCCATTTGAACAGCTACCGCCCAGAGAGCAAACCTCGGCCGGGTTTATTGACCGAAATGAGTTAGCAATTAAGATGTCGGTCGCTCTAAAAGGATATCCGTTAAAAGTTGCAAGCTTATATCAGCATTCACTTAGTCAACTAAACCCCTATTTTAGCTTACAGCAAAGCGGACAGGCTGTAGGTGAATCTCATCAGGACTACCTGATTGAATTCAGCTATCGCCAGCCTTTATTAAACTTAACCGGTTCAGACTATTCAAACTTTTTAACTGAAGTACACAATTTGGCAAAACTGGACTCTTGGTTAGTTTCTTTTCGGACAAACCCAAAGCGGCTGGCTGACGAGCAGCTCAAACAAGCCGTTCACAGGCTGGGAGAAAATTCATCACAGGCTTTGCTGGAACAGGCCGAATTTGTATTATCTCGCGGAAACTTTGAGCAGGCACTTAATCTTGCCACTCAAATCGTACAACAGGAACCTGAAAATGCCCAAGCTTGGTATATAGTGGCAACTTCGGCCGGGTTAATAGGCAAAACTCAGCAATCAGAAGTAGCTTTTGAAAAAGCGATTGAATTGGGTTTTGAGTTGGCTGGGGAATAAAGTGCGTTTTTATATTGGATTATTAAGTTTAGTTTTGCTGACCGGGTGTGCGCAGTTTCAGCCACATTCACAGCATGCCATTAATATTAATTATTTTCAGTTGGGTGATGCCGGTTATCAGGCCTGGTTAAAACAAAAAGATAAACTGGTTTTACTAGCTCAGGCAAAGCGTGATTTGGCCCGAGGGCTGGAGCAACAACCGGATAATATTAAAGCTCAATTTCTGCACTACCGAGCAAGTGCCGCTCTGGCAATGGCGCTGGGGAAAACAGATGAGGCAGAACTGTTATCTTATTTTAACAAGATGAACCCCAGTTTATATCCCGAAACTGTATCTCCGGCGTATGTGACTTATGCGGTATTGTATAATCAGGCGCAACAAGCCGATTCGCTTGAAAAAGATTATTCCCAATTAGAAAGCGCACTCTTTAGGGCTATTCAGCAAAACCCTTATACCTCTCAGAATTGGTTGCTTTTATCCGGATTGTATCGGGAGCAGGACAAAATAAACCTGGCGCTTGCAACCGCTAAAAAAGCTTATCAGATGATGCCTAATCAATTTGAAAATACTCAGGCTGTCGCTATGAGTTTAAATAATATTGCAGAAAGCGATGTCTGCCTGTATCAACAAAGCGATTTATTGGCAGATTCACTTAACTACTTTGAAAAAGCGTTAAAGCAAGCCGGACCAAGGTCAAATAATTTGCGTGAGTATATTGCGTTTCAGCACTTCCGATTAGGTGAGATTCAAGTTGCCCAGCAAACTGCATTTGAAGCTTTCAACCGCGAACCTAAATATACGAACAGTTTGTTATTATTTGAAGCCAGCTTATTAACAGCAAACTATTCAGCAGCTGAACAGGCTCTAAACTACTTACAAGCTGAATACGAAGGCGATAAAACACGCCAGTATCCAGTATTACTTGCGCTGGCGCAGCAGGATAATGAATTGCTCGGACACTTGTTAAGTCAGTTTCTGGCTGATGCTGAAAAGGGAAGTCAGAATCCCGATCTTAACCTGTATATTGCCTTGCTGATTGACTATATCCAGCAAAATACAGAGGATGCGTCTTATGCATTACGGGTATTAAAAAATTCACCAAGGTTTTATGATTTATATGCTTCTGAGCGATTTGACTCAGCTCAGCGCAGTGCTTTTATCAGTCAGTTTGATAATGTATGCGATCTGTCTGATGCCTATTATCTATTGGGCTTTAAAGCGTTAAGAGTCGGTTATGACAAATTAGCATTTCAGTATTTTAATCAAGTGGTGAATCAAAAAGCTTATCGTCAGGATAGTTACCTTTGGTCACGCCTGATGTTAAATGCAGAGCCTATGAAAGCTTTTAGTGCCTATTTAAGCCAGATTAAAGCCCTGGCAGAACAGGGAGAAGCACAAGCTCAGTTTGATTTAGGACTTGAACTTTTGCTCGCCGAATTAATACCTCAGGATCGACTATCGGCCACAGACTGGTTTGCAAAAGCCGCTGCACAGGATCACCTGAAAGCGATTAATCTATTAGCTTATTTATATTTAAGCGGTGAGCTGATACCAACGGACATCAATAAAGCGGTTCGTTTATATGCGCGAGCTTCTGCACTTGGCGATTCTGAGGCTAATTTTCAACTGGGGCAAATTTACTTAAATGGAGAATATCAACGACAAGACAGTAAACTTGCGTTTAACTATTTTACCCAAGCGGCAGAGGCTGGACACGCAGATGCATATGCCGAATTGGCTCATATGTACTTAACCGGGCAGGGCACCTTGGTTAATGAGCAAAAAGCTTTTGCTATGCTGGAGAAAAGTGCGCTGGCTGGCAGCTATCAGGGACAGCTACAACTCGGGCTCTTTTATCAGCAAAAAGCGGATCCTGAATCTGAAATGACAGCCAAAGCCTGGTTTAGCATTGCCAGACAAACATTAAAAAAATCCGGAAAAACGTCAGATAAACTAAATCAACTGATAGATAACCTGGTTGTGCCTGAAGATAGGGTCGTAGTAAAAATACAAGCGTTGCAACAACAAATGGCCGACTATAAAGCAAGCTTACCTCAGGCATCACGCTAATGCCTGAGGCTAGCCTGCTTTACATTACCTGGATAACAATGCACATCTGGCTGTTTTTGTTTTTATAGACGCTTGCCATTCAGGTAAAGTCGCATCTTTTTCTCGTTACATGCCGACATATGATAATGTGCCTGTGATATTAATCACTCTTCGTTTAATTTGCTTGCGTCTGAACCAGCCCAATTCCAATCGACTATTTGGGTCGACCAGAAAATAGTAGCTCTCTGAAAAATTATCATTTAAGACGCTGTCTACTAATGCATAATGAGTCTGGTTTAAGATATCTGTCGCTAAAACCTGATATCCTTTTTTTAATCTAAATGGCCAGTACAGGTGCAGATAATGAGTTTGCATATTGCCTCCTTAAAGCAGGTTTAAGCATCAATATACATTTTTATTTTCTAAATGCAAGTGATAATTATTATCGTTTGGTTTTTTGCTCTCGCATCTTGATTAGAAATCTTCTAAGCTATAGTTCACAATTAAAATAGGTAAATAATGAATTAACCCTAGAGCGTGTTGATCTTTTGAGTACAATTTTGCAGCAGTTTGTTTGGTATTTATCCAAGGCATAGCGATTGACGTGTAGTGAGCTACATAAAAGAGCTATAACGCAGAAGAAATGCCAAACAAACGCTGCCTTTCAGGTTCGTTCTAAACGCATTTTTCTCTTTGTTGCTCGATATTGAACATAGAATAGCTATGCTACATATCTCGCGTCGCGAGCAAAACGCGTTTAGTTAGAACAAAATTTGCACATCAAACGTCAACACGCTCTAGCCTGATTAAAATAGACGTCAAACATGGATTAGAATGCGTTCTGGCGGTGTTTCAGTCGTAACCGAAACAATGTGAGAGTCAGAACACTATTTATCAAGCTGACCCAGGTTAATAGAGGAGGTCGTATGAGTTTTTTACTGGACGCTCGTTTAAAAACAGATTGTATTGAAGTCTCAGATCTTGAGCTTTCGAAATTATTATTAATGAATAATCGTAATGTGCCCTGGTTGATTTTGGTACCCAAAAAAGAAGATGCAGTAGAAATTACCGATTTATCAATCACTGAACAACATCTGTTATTGGATGAAATTAATTTAATTACCCAAATTCAGAACAAATTATTTAACCCGGATAAAATCAATACTGCAGCTATTGGTAATATAGTTCCTCAGTTGCATATTCATATTATTGGCCGTTATAAAACGGATCCTGTCTGGCCTGCACCTGTGTGGGGGAATCTGCAAGCTGAACCTTATCATCAAGGCGAATTACAACAAAGAATTCAATTATTGAAGCATGCGATCCATATTTAATCTTGTTAAAATCAGGTATAACTCATAATCACAACTTATGATGAGTATTTGTATTGTTAAAGGGATGAGCCCTGTTTTTTTGCCACCTTTCACTTATACTTGCTGACATATTGTATGACTAGGATAGGCGTGTTGTCGTCCTTAAACCTGACAAAAATGAATTTTATAATATTTAGTGGAATTGCCCGGAGGTGTTAAATGAGCCTATATCAAGAATATATGGCTGAGATCGAGAGCCGTAAAACGGAACTCGGTTTAAATCCGAAACCGATTGACAGCGCGGAGTTGCTGTCTGAAATCATTGCTCAAATTAAAGATACTGACAATGAATTCCGTGAAGACTCTTTAAAATTCTTTATTTACAACACCTTACCAGGTACAACGCCTGCTGCGGGTGTTAAGGCTCAATTCCTAAAAGAAATAATCTTAGGCGAAGAGTCAGTTGCTGAAATTAATGCTGAGTTTGCGTTTGAGTTGCTTTCGCACATGAAAGGTGGTCCTTCAATTGAAGTATTACTTGATCTTGCTTTAAGTGACGATGTATCTGTTGCAAAACCTGCTGCTGAAGTATTAAAAACACAAGTATTCTTATACGAAGCGGATACCGCTCGTTTAGAATCAGCATTGAAAGCGGGTAATGCAATTGCCAAAGAAATTTTAGAAAGCTACGCACAAGCCGAATTCTTTACAAAATTACCTGACATTGACGAAAAAATTGAAGTTGTGACTTTTATCGCAGGTGAAGGTGATATTTCAACGGACTTGTTATCGCCAGGTAACCAAGCGCATTCACGTGCAGACCGCGAATTACATGGTCAATGTATGATCACGCCTGAAGCGCAGCAAGAAATTGTTGAATTGCAGAAAAAACATCCTACTGCCAAAGTCATGCTAATTGCTGAAAAAGGGACTATGGGTGTGGGTTCTTCGCGTATGTCCGGTGTGAATAACGTAGCACTTTGGGCGGGTAAACAAGCGTCTCCATATGTGCCATTCATTAATATTGCACCTGTTGTTGCGGGTACTAACGGTATTGCACCTATCTTCCTGACTACCGTTGATGTAACCGGTGGTATTGGTCTTGACCTTAAAAACTGGGTTAAAAAAACCGATGAAGCGGGCAATGTTGTTACTGACGAAAATGGCGATCCGATATTAGAAGAAGCTTATTCTGTTGCAACAGGCACAGTTTTAACCATAGATACTAAAGCTAAGAAGTTATATAACGGCGACAAAGAATTAGTTGACGTGTCTTCTGCTTTCACGCCGCAAAAAGTTGAATTTATGAAAGCGGGTGGTTCTTACGCAGTTACATTTGGTAAGCAACTACAAACATTTGCAGCTGAAACTTTAGGTATTGAAGCGCCAGCTGTGTACGCACAGTCGAAAGAAATTTCACACCAAGGTCAAGGTTTAACTGCGGTTGAGAAAATCTTTAATCGTAATGCGGTAGGTGTTGCTTCTGAAACCCCTTTACATGCTGGTTCTAACGTTCGTGTTAAAGTTAATATTGTTGGCTCACAAGACACGACTGGCCCAATGACATGCCAGGAATTGGAAGCTATGGCGGCTTCAACTATTTCTCCAAGTGTTGATGGTGCATACCAGTCTGGTTGTCACACAGCATCAGTTTGGGATGCAAAAGCGCAAGCCAATATTCCTAAATTAATGGCATTCATGAACAAGTTCGGTTTGATCACTGCACGTGACCCGAAAGGTGTTTACCATTCAATGACTGACGTAATCCACAAAGTATTAAACGATATTACTGTAGATGAGCGTGCGATTATCATTGGTGGTGACTCACATACACGTATGTCTAAAGGTGTCGCATTTGGTGCTGACTCGGGTACGGTTGCGGTTGCACTTGCAACGGGTGAAGCGGCTATGCCAATTCCAGAGTCTGTTAAAGTGACCTTTAAAGGTCAGATGGCAGGTCATATGGATTTTCGTGATGTTGTTCATGCGACTCAAGCGCAAATGCTTAAGCAATTTGGCGGCGAGAACGTATTCCAAGGTCGTATTATTGAAGTTCATATTGGTACTTTGTTAGCTGACCAAGCTTTCACATTCACCGACTGGACAGCAGAGATGAAAGCCAAAGCGTCTATCTGTATTTCTAACGATGAAACTTTGATTCAGTCTATCGAGCTTGCTAAGAGCCGTATCCAAATTATGATTGAAAAGGGTATGGATAACGAAGCAGGTATGTTAGCCGGTTTAATTAAATTGGCTGATGAGCGCATTGAAGGCATTAAATCAGGTAAAGAGCCTGCATTAACACCTGATGACTCGGCTAAATATTATGCTGAAGTTGTGGTTGATTTAGATGCAATTGATGAGCCTATGATTGCTGACCCTGATGTAAACAACGAAGATGTTTCTAAGCGTTATACCCATGATGTTATCCGTCCGGTTTCTTATTATAAAGATAAGCCGGTTGATCTGGGGTTTGTGGGTTCTTGTATGGTACACAAAGGCGACATGCAAATTATCGCGCAAATGTTACGTAACCTGGAAAAACAAAATGGCACGGTTGAATTTAAAGCGCCATTAGTAGTTGCGCCACCAACTTACAACATTGTTGACGAGTTAAAAGCTGAAGGCGACTGGGCTGTATTAGAGAAATACTCTGGTTTTGTATTTGACGATGCTCACCCGAAAGATGCTGCACGTACTAAATACGAAAACATTTTATACTTAGAGCGTCCTGGTTGTAACTTATGTATGGGTAACCAAGAAAAAGCCGAACCAGGTGATACCGTTATTGCAACTTCAACACGTTTATTCCAAGGTCGTGTTGTAGCTGACTCTGCTGAGAAAAAAGGTGAATCTTTATTAGGTTCTACACCATTAGTTGTGCTTTCAACTGTATTGGGCCGATTCCCAACGACAGAAGAATATAAAGCAGCTGTAGATGGTATCGACTTAACTAAGTTTACCCCGCCAGAGCAAGCAATGACGACTCATTTTGATGCTGCTATTCCTGTACAGCGCGTAGACTAAAGTTACCTATTTAGTAAAAATAAAATCCCCGTTAATCCTGGATTAACGGGGATTTTTGTATCTATGCGCGCAGAATTCATAAACTGTGTAGGAGCCGGATTATTTAGAGTTTGTTAAATTCACTGTTTAATTGATAGCTTGAATCAGTGACTATTTTTTCTAGTGTTTCAATGCGGCGGTTAAGCTGGGCTATTTGTTGTTCAAGTTCAGTATTGTTTGACTTTTGTTGATCAGACTTTATTTTTAGTTTGTACATGTCGTAGGCTATGCCAGCAACAACGACTACTGCAATCATTTCGAATACACCCATGTTTGTCTCCTTGGTAAAATTAGGGCTATTTTTAACCAAGTATAACAAGCTTTATACCAATTTGTTGTTTTTCAAATAAATCAATCGGTTAGGTTGATTTTATGATAAAGGAATAATGGAAGCTTGATTGTTTTGACTAAAATCTGGCAAAAAACACCACTTATTAGAGTTAGAATAATGTTGAAGATTGAGCTGACTCTGCTGAGAAAAAGGGTGAATCTTTATTAGGCTCTACGCCATTAGTTGTGCTTTCAACTGTATTGGGGCGATTCCCAACGACAGAAGAATATAAAACAGCTGTAGATGGTATCGACTTAACTAAATTTACCCCGCCAGAGCAAGCAATGACGACTCATTTTGATGCTGCTATTCCTGTACAGCGTGTAGACTAAAGTGACCTATTTAACTAAAATAAAATCCCCGTTAATCCTGGATTAACGGGGATTTTTGTTTGTCCTGCCAAGCTAGTTAACAACCCGCCATTCTTTAACTCACAATATGCTTAATTTAAATTTGTTAGCTTTTTAGTTGGTATTATTGTTTATGAATTCTAAATGCTTGAATTCAGGTTATTTACCATCAGGGATTAACAGACATTTTTTATGCTGCTATATTTAAACCGAATAAAAACAAATACAAAATAAAAGCTTAATGGCTTTGGGATGAGTGGGGATGATGAAATTATACGCGAGCTTAGTCGCAGCCTGTATGCTGTTGCCTGCCAGTTTAATGGCACAAAGCCAAATTAAAGTGATTGATCAACATGGGCGGGCTGTCAGTCAAGCCGTTATTTCATTACCAACAGAGTTGACTCAAACTAATGCCGGTACCTCTGTTATGGACCAGGTTAATAAACAGTTTTCACCTCAGGTTCTGATTATTGAAAAAGGCCAGTCGGTTCACTTTCCAAACAGTGATAATATTCGCCATCATGTCTATAGTTTTTCTAAAGCCAAACCCTTTGAAATTAAACTCTACAGTGGAACGCCTACTGAACCGGTTGAATTCAACCATTCAGGTGTAGTTGTGCTAGGATGCAATATACATGACGCTATGGTGGGGTATATTTATGTATCAGACAAAGCCATTAGTGTATTAACTGATGCGGAAGGTATAGCGCAATTTGAGCAAACTCAATTACCTGAGTCGGTTAAAGTCTGGCATTCTGCTTTATCTGCGTCGGCCAGTGAAAGAATAGACTATCAACTTGAGCAGACTAATCAGGCAGGTCAATGGATTGTCAGGCTTGAACTTATTGAAAAAATAAAAACAAAGGAAAATCAAAAAAAATCATTTAGAAGCAGGTTCTATTAATTGGCTTTAAAATCATTACATTTCAATATATTCAAATTAGTGGGCGGACTATTGTGTTTTAGCTCACTGTCTATTTTGCTGGCTGTCTGGATTGCAACGACAAACCATGCCCGTACTCAGGTCGATGAGGATTTACAGGTTGGTGAACGTATTTTCAAACAAGTACTGGCCAGTCGTGAGCTCAGGTTATTTAACTCCGCCGATGTATTGACCTCTGATTTTGGTTTTAAACAGGCTATTGCAACTGAAGATAAAGCAACAATTGAAAGTGTCCTTGAAAATCATGGTGAGCGAATTTCAGCTGATTTAATGGTTTTGGTTTCTTTATCCGGAGATGTCATATCTGCACAAAATGAGCCAATGAACCAGCAGGTTACCACTCAAATTCGTCGCTTGGCACAACGAGCGCAGGAAAGGGGCGGGGACTCAGGCTTAGTTCAGTTTGGAGATGCATTATATCAGGTCATGCTTTTAACGGTTGAAGCACCTGCACCTATTGCGGTTGCTTTAGTTGGATTTGAGATGGATAAAGCTTTTGTTAATGAATTAAAAGAAATAACTAGCCTTGAAATATCCGTGCAAACCGGAAGCGGGTCGAGCGATATCTTATTAAGTTCTCTGCCGGCGCAACAAGTAAATCAGGCGATTGAACAGAACGCGGGCCAGATTGATTTATTCAGGACACCCTTTACCTACCAGGACATGTATATATCCAAGCGTTTTTTATTGTCGAATAATGGCTCTCAAGAGATTTGGATTGTTTTGTCGGAAGACCTTAAGTCGATCTTTTCTGAATTCGATTTTTTGCAATTCAGGATATTTGCAATTGCTGTATTGTCTTTGATACTCGCACTGGTGCTCGGCATCTTATTTGCAAAAAACCTGACCTTGCCATTAACTCAGTTAGCAAAAATGGCTCAGCGAATTGCAAAAGGCGATTATTACAATGGCGTGGATACCAAAGCAAATTCTCAGGAAATTAGGAATTTAGCGTTAGCATTTGGTTCAATGCAGCAGAACATCAAAGAGCGGGAACTGGAAATTCAGTATCAGGCAGATCATGACTTATTAACCGGGTTATATAATCGTTATCAGCTAGCTCGTATTATTCGTAAAAAGCTAGACCAGAAAGAAACGTTTCAGGCCGTTGCACTTAAAATACTGGATTTTAGAGGTATCAATGATACGTTTGGCTATCAGAATGGTGATGCATGCCTGAATTTGTTTTCTGACCGAGTACTCACGTTAGGAGGTATTGCTGCGCGACTAAACGGGGGAGAAGTTTTATGGATCCCAGACCAGGACGTGAATGAAAAAGACTTAGAAAAAATTCGTAGTGAGCTGGAAAATGCCTATCAACTGGATAACTTAGCTTTAAACTTAAAGCTTGCTGTGGCTGTGGTTCATTTACCTGAAGATGCAGATACTGAAGGCAGTTTATTCAGACGGCTGAATATTACTTTGGAAACAGCTCAGCAGCAAAGCAATTTATTTCAAGCCTACCGGGCTGAACTCGAAGATGCATATTTGAAAAAGCTCTCGATATTGAGTGAGCTTAAGCAACTTCTGAGCTCGGGTTCAAAGCAAACAGAGTTAAGCATGTTCTATCAGCCAAAACTCAATGTTAAAACGGGTTGTATTGAAAAGGCAGAAGCACTCATCCGTTGGAACAGCCAAAAACTGGGTTTTGTTTCACCTGAGTTATTTATCCCGATTGCCGAGCATGCCGGAATTATTGAACAACTGACCGACTGGATAGTCCGTCGGGTGATTGAAGATATAAGCCAGTGGCAGCAGTTAGATATTAACTTACAGGTGGCGATCAATCTGTCGGTACAGGATGTAGCAAATGATAAATTGCTGCCTAAGGTCATTCAGTTTCTTGAAGAAAAGCAAGTCAACAAACACGCACTATCGTTTGAATTAACGGAAAGTGATTTAATGAAAGACCCGGTTAAAGCTGTATCTCAATTAAACAGCTTTCGCTCATATGGTTTTGGCCTGGCAATAGATGACTTTGGCACAGGTTACTCTTCATTGGCTTATTTGAAAGATATGCCGGTCACTGAATTAAAGCTGGATAAAAGCTTTATTCTGAATCTGGCACGGTCCGAAGCGGATCAAAATATCGTTCAGAGTGTTATTGCGCTGGCAAAAAGTTTTAATTTAGACATAGTGGCAGAAGGCGTTGAAGATGCAGACTCTTTAACTTTATTATCAAACTGGGGATGTGATTGGATTCAGGGTTATTATGTGGCTAAACCCATGTCGGCAGATGGACTTGTGACTTGGTTACAAGTAAATAAACAGTGGGGAAATAAATGAAAATTATAAGAAAAGCAGGTTTGCTGGCGGTGTCTTTATTGGCACTGTGTCATCCGGCTACTGCAGGAGATGGAAAATTACTTGCAACGGCCGGCTTAACTCAAGTAGAAGGCAGTGGTGGCGGCGGGATTGTGCCTTGGGCAACAATTAATGGCTACGCAACCAAAGAGCAAATATCTGTGTCAGCATTTAATACCCATGTTGCAGTGGATGACTATCAGCTCAATGCGCTCGGAATGAGTTTGAGTTTATTTAACCGAGTTGAGTTTAGCCTGGCTCGCCAGAGTTTTGATTTACCCTCAGCTGTTATTGAACTTGGGTTAGGCGATGAAATTAATCAAACGATTTATGGTGTGAAGGCGAGATTATATGGTGACTTGGTTTATTCAACCTGGCCGCAAATCAGCTTTGGTATCCAGCATAAAAAATTAGCAGATGGTGCCATTGCCGCAGCAATCGGTGCCCGGGAATCCGATCGTGGAACCGACTATTACTTGGCTGCCAGCAAAGTACATCTTGGTGCGGCTGGTGGATATAATCTAATTTGGAATTTAACAGCAAGAGCGACTCAGGCTAATCAGATGGGGCTATTAGGGTTTGGCAGTCAAACTCAGGAGAGTCATCAAGTGATGCTGGAAGCTTCAGTCGGTGTTTTGCTCTCACGTAAACTGGCTGTTGGTTTTGAGTATCGTCAAAAGCCGGATAATCTGGCGGCTTTTAAAGAAGATGACTGGGCTGATATTTTTATCAGTTATAACCCCAATAAACACTTTAATATTACACTTGCCTGGGCCAATTTAGGCAATATTGCTGTGGCTGATGAGCAGCAGGGAATTTATTTATCTACAACCGGTTATTTATGGTGAGTTTATGATGAGCTTTATAAAAAAACGTTTCAGCCTGATTATGATAGCCATGACACTATGTTTGTCAGCCTGCGTTAGCCAACCTGAACAATCAGTTTATCAGCAGTTAGGCGGACAGGAAAAAGTGACCGAAATCGTACAAAACTTTATTTATGAAATCGAGTTTAATGAAACGATTTTTGACTATTTTAAAGAAACGGATATTCAAAGATTTCATGACAAGTTAATAGAGCATATATGTGTGCATACGGGTGGCCCATGTGAATATACGGGCGATACTATGGAGCAGGTACATACCGGAATGCAAATAACAGAAGCGGACTTTAACTTAACGGTTGATCTTTTGATTAATGCAATGACCAAAGCGAACATACCGCACAGGTTACAAAATAGAGTATTAGCGATATTTGCACCTATGCGTAAACAAATGATTTACATATAACGCAGGGCTGCAATAAATAAAGCGGTTAAACATTGGCTGTCGCATTTTTAAGTGATAGTTTGTAAACTGAAAAAATAATAAGACACTATACAGAGAAAGCTATGTACGAAGCCTTTTATGGATTGAAAGAAAAGCCATTTCACCTGACGCCGGATCCTCATTTTTTCTTTGCCAGTAAATTGCATACCAGAGCCCTGTCTTACCTTAAATATGGTATTACTCAGGGAGAAGGATTTATTGTCATTACCGGTGCCATCGGGACAGGGAAAACGACTATTGCCAATAGCTTGCTAGCTGAAATTGATGAGCATGAAGTCAAAGCCATTCAGATAGTCACGCCTAAATTAAATCCGGATGATTTAGTGATTGTAACAGCCGAAAAATTGGGTATCGCAACTGAGCAAAAGTCAAAAGGGCAAATTCTTCAGCAGATAGAAAAAGAGCTTACGCGTTTGGTTGAAACCGGGCACAGAGCTTTATTGATAGTGGATGAAGCTCAAAATCTGCCGCTTGAATCGGTAGAAGAACTTAGAATGTTGTCAAACTTCCAGACGAATGGAAAACCTTTGCTGCAAAGCTTTTTGTTAGGACAACCTGAACTCAGAGGGTTATTGCAGTTGCCGAATATGGAACAGTTCAGACAACGTATTGTCGCTTCTTGTGATTTAAAAGCTTTGTCGATTTCTGAAACGCATGACTATATTCACTTTAGAATTAATGCGGCAAGTGAGAGTGATGCGCCGGTTAAGTTGATTTCGGATGAGGGCATAGACAGCATTTATCAGTTGAGTATGGGGATTCCCCGGCGGATAAATACGATTACTGACAGAGTTCTTTTATATGGGTTTTTAGAAGATAAAAACTATCTTGAAAAAGAAGATGTTCAAGTTGTTCTGGATGAAATTAAGCAAGAATCTGTTGACGCACAAGTGCCTGAACCGGTAAAAACTGATTCAGATTCAAAAGTTACACCTGCCAGTGAGCCAGCTAAAAAAGAAACACTGCTTGAAGACTTGACCCCGCCTGATGATTATTCACCCAGAACTCAGTCTGGTATACCTGCGGATATTCTTGAAGATGTTACACACCTGCGCAATGTATTGCAGGAGATACGATACACTTTAGAAACCTCAATTGAATACAAGCTGAAAGTCAGTCGTTATATAGACAATGCCATTAATCGAAAATTAAAACAATTAAAGCAAGTGTCAAATGATGACAATAAAGATGATATAGGCGAAGAGCGGCCTGAAACAAACGAGCAGTCAGAGGGTTAATATGAAAAATATTATTTCAGATATGGATGGTGTGTTATACCGAGGTAAACAATTAATTCCGGGCGCCAAGGCATTTGTTGATCGCCTAATTGCGTCTCAAGCTAACTTTTTATTTTTAACAAATAATTCAGAGCAGACCCCCATTGATTTGGTACGCAAATTAGAACTTTTGGGCATCGATGGTCTGGAAGAGAAACATTTTATTACCTCAGCCATGGCAACGGCTAAGTTTTTACATGATCAAAACCCGGGTGCTAAAGTTTATGTCGTTGGCGGTGGTGGTATGGTCAGTGAGCTCTACAAGTTAGGGTTTTCAATTACGGATGTGGACCCTGACTATGTGGTTGTTGGAAAAACGACCTCATTTAATTACAGCCAGATGAAAACTGCAGTGCGTTTGATTTTAAATGGCGCACAATTTATTGGCACTAACCCGGATATTGTAGACCCGGGTGAGCAAGGGTTAGAGCCTGCCAGTGGCGCTATTTTGGCTGCGATTGAAGTGGCTACCGGTAAAAAACCATACGTGGTCGGTAAACCCAATCCGTTGATGATGTTAATTGCTAAAAATCAATTAGGTGTGCATTCAAAAGATACCGTTATGATAGGTGACAGAATGGATACAGATATAATTGGCGGAATGGAAGCCGGGATGGATACCATTTTAGTATTATCCGGCGTTAGTCAGCCGGATACAATCGCTCAATTTCCTTACCGGCCAACTCACGTTTTTGAAAATGTCGGTGAAATTGATTTAGACAAACTATAATGACCCCCAAATATTCATTAAATTCCAAGCTGCCATTTAGTATCCGGCAGCTTAAGTTACCTCATGAAACAGTCAATTAAAAAATACAGCCTGGTTATACTGACCTTTTATTTGCTGGGGCTGTTATTTATTGCTTATGCATATCAGAAAGATTCGATTGATGTAGCCGTTATGCAATATTATATTTATGCAGGTGGTTTATTTGGGCTGATAGGTTATCGATTCTTTTTATTACATTCGGACAAAACTCAACTCGAACATTATATTCGACGCCAGGCTGGCATTTTGACTGTGCAAAGTGCATCCGGTTTTATTAACTATTCAAAAACCGATATACCGATTAGCCAAATTGGCATTCTGACGGTTGCGCAGGGATATCTTCTGGTTGAGTTGAAAACTGCCCGACCGGGCGATAAAAAGCTGGAATTCTTTTTTCCGGCAACAAAACAAGAGATCCAATCTCGTTTATTTACGCTTTTTCAGGCAAATGAACTCAATAAAATTCAATTCAATATGTTAGCCGATTAGTTCAAATCGTTCGTAATCTGCACTGGCCCTGATTCACCTGGAAACTGAGCTTGTAATGAATGCAAGGTGGTTTTGTCTGTTACAAGCTAGGCAGTACCAAGTCTGTCTGACATTCAGTATAATGCGTGCTTTCAATTTAAAATAAATGAACTTAAACAGGTTTTAAAATGGCAATTAACTGGTACCCGGGGCATATGCATAAAGCCCAGAGAGAAATAAGAAAAATATTAGGTGAAATCGATCTGTTTATCGAAGTACTGGATGCCAGAATCCCCTATAGCAGTGAAAACCCTATGATTGCTAATATACGGGGAGATAAACCTTGTATCAAAATTTTAAATAAATCAGATTTAGCCGATCCTCAAATTACCGCTGACTGGTTGGCGCATTTTAAGCAAACGAAAAATACGGATGCGATTGCGGTAACAGCCAAAACACCGTCGACGCTCAAAGATATTATTGCCCTGTGTAAAAGTATGGCACCTAACCGAGGTGAACCGGGTAAACCTGTCAGAGCTTTGATTGCCGGTATTCCAAATGTTGGTAAATCGACAACTATTAATATTCTGGCTAATCGTATTATTGCTAAAACCGGAAATGAACCTGCTGTTACTAAAGCTCAGCAGCGAATTAATATTGGGGATGGCGTGATTTTATATGATACGCCAGGCATGTTATGGCCCAAAGTGGAAAACGAAAATTCAGGTTATCGCTTAGCGATTACTGGCGCCATTAAAGAAACGGCTTTTGATTTGGATGATATTGCGACCTATGCTTTAGATTATTTAATGCAGGCTTATCCGGAACAATTAAAAGCCCGATATCAATTAGAAGCACTTGCTGAAAATGGATATGAAACTTTGGAGCTGATAGGTAAAAAGCGAGGCTGTTTACGCGCAGGTGGGCGAGTTGAAATGAACAAGGCGGCTAAAATTGTCTTAACTGAATTACGTGATATGCAGATTGAGGCAATTTCAATGGAAACGCCTGAGATGTGTATAGCAGAGCAAGATGAAGTAGAGGCGCGTTTGGCCGAAAAAGCTCAAAAGCAGGCTGAGCGTAAAAAGAAGTTTAAGCAAAAACGAAATGGTTAATAAATAAACGTAAAATGCCTTTTTAGGTGCTTTATTCATCAAATAATAAAATAATTGATTTTTAGCTAAAAAAAACGAAAAAATGGGTTGACTTAGACCCTCAAAATCCGTTTAATACACGCCCGCAGCAGAGAGAGATTCTCAAAGCTGTTTTGTTGCCCAGATAGCTCAGTCGGTAGAGCAGGGGATTGAAAATCCCCGTGTCGGTGGTTCGATTCCGCCTCTGGGCACCATTTTTAAATTAGACGCATGGTTTTAATTGCCATCATCAAATTTAAAGATATACCAACTTTAGTTTTCTTAATGAATTCTAATAAGCCGACTTAGCTCAGTTGGTAGAGCAACTGACTTGTAATCAGTAGGTCGCCAGTTCGATTCCGGCAGTCGGCACCAT
>ENA-ORCW01000169-ORCW01000169.1-marine-metagenome-genome-assembly--contig:-NODE-169-length-72540-cov-4.196003_pt1 | contig 72540 bp, 61 predicted proteins | sample MGYA00237784_ERZ508517 | MGnify/ENA primary metagenome ERZ508517 (study PRJEB26187, sample SAMN06268979) | marine metagenome | isolation source: Tt ae E1 feedstock associated aerobic enrichment on...
GGTCGTCGTTCTTCACCGGCCTGCACACCGGGCACTGTCCGGTTCGCGGCAATTACGAAGTGCCGCCCGAAGGTCAGCTGCCACTGCCCGACGAGACTGTCACGATTGCCGAGGTCGCGAAGACCGCCGGCTATGCGACGGCGACGTTCGGAAAATGGGGGATGGGGTACTTCGACACGACCGGCAGTCCGTTCAGGCAGGGGGTGGATCACTTCTTCGGCTACAACTGCCAGCGGCACGCCCATTCGTACTTTCCGACGTACCTGTACGACGATGCCCAGCCGTTCATCCTGCCGGGTAACAACGGCCGGACGGTCGGCGAGACGTACGCACAGGATCTGATCCAGAAGGACATGATCCGGTGGCTGCGGTCCCATTCCGATCAGCCCTTCCTGCTGTTCTATGCGATCACGCTGCCGCACGGCCGGCACGAGATCGACGACTACGGCATCTACGCTGACAAGCCGTGGACCGATCTGCAGAAGGCCTACGCCGCCCAGGTGACCCGGGTGGATACCGACATGGGCGAGCTGATGGACACGCTGCGGGAACTGGGCATTGCCGAGGAGACGCTGATCGTATTCTCCGGCGACAATGGTTCGTCGTTCAGTCCGAAATCGGAGATCGGGAAGCTGTTCGATCAGGCGAGCAATGGCCTGCGGGGTTACAAGCGGGGAATGTACGAGGGGGCGTTGCGTCAGGCGGCGATCGCGTGGTGGCCGGGGACGGTTCCGGCCGGTCGCGTCGACGATCAGCCGTGGGCGTTCTGGGATCTGATGCCGACCTTCGTCGAACTGAGTGGGGCCACGCCGCCGGAAGGCTACGAGACGGACGGCAAATCGCTGGTGTCGTATCTGAAGGGGGGCGATGCCCCGCAGCGGGACTACTTCTACTGGGAGCTGCACCGGGGTGACGCGGCGGTTCAGGCGGCACGGTTCGGTGACTGGAAGGCGGTTCGCAACGGCTTCGGCAAGCCGATCGAGATCTACGATCTGTCGGTCGATGCTGCGGAGTCGAACAATCTGGCTGCAGCCCGTCCCGATCTGGTGAAGAAGGCAGAAGAAATCTTCGCCGAGGCGCACCGTCCCGATCCGAACTGGCCGCTGGAAGGTCGGGACGAACGGCACAAGAAGCTGGCCCAGCAGGCGTGGAAGATCAAGCGGGAGCGGGACCGGACCGGCTGGGGGCCGGAGAACGCCGTCGAGCGGCGGTCGGAGTGACGCAGGGCCGGTTCCAACCGGCCGCAGGTCTGCTGGACGGCCGGCAAATAGCCGGCCCTACGGCGCCGCGACCGGTGGGCCGTGTCCACCAGTGACCAGGCGAGCCCGGAGCGTGAGCTCCGGGGTATTTCATGCGTTGTTCGACGTAGCAATACCAGCACGAAGCGCCAGCGAGTGAATGTGTCAGGCGTGAGGCTCGAGGCGTGAGGGAACCCGCAGGTCAGGCATCGCCTGACGAACGCTGGCAGAGAAGTCGCGTAGGGTGCGTCACGGCAAGCCACCTGTGGGCGTTGCAAAACATTCTGTGACCGCCAGTCAGTCCGTCCGTGACGCACCGACCGCAGCAGATCTCGGTTACGATGACGGATGGTGCGTCGTCTGCAGCGACGCCCCCGGGCCTGTTTGCACCGGCATGACCCGGCAGCTGACGCAGCCGGCTCGCCTGTGTCTCTGCATGGAGCCGATTCAGTGACGGCCGGGTGGCATGCCTGCACTTGAAGGCAGGCATGTACGTGCAACGACATTCGCACTGGCGGGCAAGCCGCCAGTGGCACCCAACGAATGTGCCTCGGCCTCCTGCCGGCTGCGCCGGCCGCGGTTGGCGAGCACCCGCGGGTACCCGGTCTCCTCACGCCTCACGCCTCACGCCTCAAGCCTTCCGAACCACGCACCGTCACTCCGCTACGCTTCGTTCCCGGCGTGCCCACCGGGCGATTTTCACGTTCCCGGGGCCTCCAGGCCTGCTCGCCTGCGTTCCGTTCGAGAACGTCCCCCCACCCGTCCCTCGTACGCGACGGGCAATTCCCGTATCTTCATGCTGCCCTGCCCGGCTTCGGCCACGTCGCCGATCGGCAGGGAGCAATTCCCCCCGTTTGCGAATGGAGCTGAAACGTGAGTGCGGACGCCGGCACCGGTACCGTTTCCGTCGATCTGGCGGAACGATCCTATGAGATTCTGATCGGAGAGGGGCTGCTCCCCGAAGCAGGCCGCCTCGTCGGTGACTGGTTGGCGAAGCGATACGGGGCATCCGGCAAGGTCGCCGCCGTCGTCACCGATCGGAACGTCGCCGACCACGCCTCGCGCGTCACCGCCGGGCTGCACGATGCGGGCTTTACCACCGAAACCGTCATCCTCGAACCGGGTGAGAAGTCGAAGTCGCTACCGGTCATCTCCTCCATCTATGACCGTCTGGTCGAGATGAAGGCGGATCGCAAGACGGTCATGGTTGCCGTCGGTGGCGGCGTGGTGGGAGACGCGGCCGGCTTTGCCGCGGCCAGCTACGCCCGGGGCATCCCGTTCGTGCAGGTCCCGACAACGCTGCTGGCGGATGTCGACAGTTCGGTCGGCGGCAAGGTCGGAGTGAACCACACGCAGGCCAAGAACCTCATCGGCGCCTTCCATCAGCCGCTGGGAGTCATCATCGACACCGCCGCACTGGCCACGCTGCCGGACCGCGATTACCGCGCCGGGATGGCTGAGGTCGTCAAGTACGGCGTGATCCAGGACGCGGAGTTCTTCGGCTGGCTGGAGGAGAATACGGATGTTCTGAACAGTCGTGATGCGGCGGCCCTCCGGCACGCGATCACGCGCAGCTGCCGGCTCAAGGCGGACGTTGTCGAAGAGGACGAGTACGAACGGACCGGCCTGAGGGCGATCCTCAACTACGGGCACACGTTCGCTCATGCGTTCGAGGCCCTGGCCGGATACGGCGAACTGCTGCACGGCGAGGCGGTCGCCATCGGCATGATCTACGCCAGCCGCCTGGCTGAGCGGCTCGGGCGGATCGACGCGGACGCCACGCTGCGGCAGCGCGACCTGCTCGATGCACTTCATCTGCCGACCAGCCTGGCGGGACGGGCGACTCTCGATGCCGACGACATCCTGGAACGGATGAAGCTCGACAAGAAGGCCTCGGCGGGCAAACTGCGGTTCGTGCTGCCGACGCGACTGGGCCACGTCGAACTCGTCGACGATGTGCCGACCGATGAGGTCCGGGCGGTGCTCGACGAGCTGGCCCCCTGAGCAACACTCAGCGACTCCGCACGATGCGCTCCGAAATGAAGTGAGACAGGTACCGGTATGCAGTGGCAGTTCTGGATTGATGTCGGGGGGACGTTCACGGACTGCGTGGCGGTCACTCCTGATGGCGAGATGCGGACGTTCAAGACGCTCAGCTCCGGCGTCACCAAGGGGGACGTTGCGGACCGGACGGACGGGGCGATCGTCGATCCCCGCCGGGCGGGTGATCCGCCGGACTTCTGGACCGGCTACACGATCCGGTTTCTCGACGCCGCCGGGCAGGAAGTCCATTCCGGCCAGGTCAGCAACTTCGATGCGGACTCGGGCACGCTGACGGTTGAAGGGGGTGTCCCCGCGAGCGTCGACAACGGCTACGTCTATGAGCTGACATCCGACGAAGAAGCGCCGATCGTTGCCATCCGGTATCTGCTGGGACTGCGGCTCGATCAGGCGATTCCCGAGGTGACCGTCCGCCTGGGCACGACCCGCGGAACGAATGCCCTGCTGGAGCGGAAGGGAGCCCGGACGGCACTGATCACGACGCGGGGATTTGCCGATGTCCTGCTGATCGGCAATCAGGACCGTCCGCGGCTATTCGATCTGGCGATACGCAAACCGGAGCCGCTGTTCACTGAGGTCGTCGAGATCGACGAGCGGATCGATGCCCGGGGGAACGTTCTCACCGCCGTCGACACAGAACAGGTGCGGGCACAACTGGCCGATCTGCGCACACGGAACATCGATTCGATCGCCATCTGCCTGCTGAATTCGTACGTCAACGCGGACCATGAACGGATCGTCGCCGACCTCGCCCGCGAGGTCGGCTTCGAGGAGATCAGCGTCTCCAGCCGGCTCTCGCCGCTCATCAAGATCGTCTCCCGCGGCGACACGACGGTGATGGATGCGTATCTGAATCCGATCCTGCGGGAGTACGTGGCGTCGCTGCGGACGGCCCTGGACGAGTCGAGCAGCCTGCGGCTGATGACCTCGGCGGGGGGCCTGGTCGATGCCGACAGCTTCGTGGGGAAGGACAGCATTCTCTCCGGCCCGGCCGGCGGTGTGATCGGGTTTTCGCGGGTCGCGGAGCAGGCGGGATTCCCGAAGTCGATCGGCTTCGACATGGGGGGCACCAGCACGGATGTCTCCCGCTACGACGGCAGCTACGAGCTGGAATACGAAACGACCAAGGCAGGCGTGCGGGTCGTCGCACCGATGCTGGCGATCGAGACCGTCGCCGCCGGTGGCGGCAGCATCTGCGACTTCGACGGCGTGAAGCTGGTCGTCGGGCCGGAAAGTGCCGGTGCCGATCCGGGCCCGGCCTGCTACGGCGCGGGTGGTCCGCTGACGGTGACGGACGTCAACCTGGCGCTGGGCCGGCTGCTGCCGGAACAGTTCCCGTTCTCACTGGACGAGCAGGCGGTCTGGCAGCGGCTGGAAGTCCTGTGCAGCCGCATTGCCGCGTCTCCGCTCGGCCGCACGTACACACCGGTCGAACTGGCGGAAGGGTTCGTCGAGATTGCCAATGCGAACATGGTACGGGCGATCCGGCGGATTTCCGTTGCCCGCGGTTATGATCCGGGAGACTACGCGCTGGTGACCTTTGGCGGTGCGGGTGGTCAGCATGCCTGCGCGATCGCCCGGTCCCTGGGTGTGCATCAGATCCTGCTGCATCCATATGCGGGCATTCTGAGTGCCTACGGCATGGGGCTGGCAGACGTGCGTCGGTTCGGCGAGCAGTCGGTCCTCCGCTCCTGTACGGAAGAGACACTCGCGGAGATCGAACCGGTCTTCGTTCAGCTCGAAGAGCGGCTGCGCAGCGAAGTGATCGCCGAAGGCGTACCGGCTGATCGCGTCCAGCCCGGCCTGCGGTCGCTCGACATGCGGTACGTCGGCGTCGAGTCGACAATCAACGTGCCGCTGCCGGAGGACGGCGACTACGCAGCCCGGTATGAGGAACTGCACGAGCAGCTGTACGGCTATCGTCACGCGGGACGGGCGATCGAAATTGTGGCACAGCGGATGGAGGTGATCGGCCAGTTGCCTCACGCCAGCCTCCCGCCGCAGTCTCTGAAGCAGCGACGGCCCGAGCCGGCGCGGGTGACGCGGACCTGGTTTGGCGGTCAGGAGCGAACGACCGGCGTGTTCCTGCGAGCGGATCTGCAGCCGGGCGACGAGATTGCCGGGCCGGCGATCCTGTGCGAGCCGACCTCGACGATCGTGGTCGAGCCGGGCTTCTCCGCCACGGTGCAGGAACGGGGTGAGATTGTCCTGAGCGACATGCGGACGAGCGAGGCGGTCGGCGAGAGCTCTCATGCTCCGTCACAGGAGAGTGCCGTCTCGACCGAAGCGGACCCGGTCCTGCTGGAGATCTTCAACAACCTGTTTGCCTCGATCGCCGAGCAGATGGGGGTGACGCTCCGCAGGACATCGATCTCGACGAACGTGAAGGAGCGACTCGATTTCAGTTGTGCGATCTTCGACCGGCAGGGAGAGCTGGTCGTCAACGCGCCGCACATCCCGGTCCATCTGGGGGCGATGAGCGAGACGGTCAAGGCGATCATCGCAGACAACCCGACGATCCGGCCCGGCGACGTGTTCGTCACGAACGATCCGTACCGCGGCGGCTCGCACCTGCCGGACGTGACGGTCATCACGCCGGTGATCGATCGCGAAACCGAAGAGGTCCTGTTCTTCACGGCGAGCCGGGCGCATCACGCCGAGATCGGCGGCATCGTGCCGGGCAGCATGCCTCCCTTCTCAAAGAACCTTGCCGAGGAAGGCGTGCTGATCCGCAACTTCCGCCTGGTCGATGCGGGCGTCTCGCGCGAGAAGGAACTGGAAGAGCTGTTTCTCTCCGGACCGTATCCGAGTCGGAACGTGCACGATAACCTGGCGGACATTGCGGCCCAGGTGGCAGCGAATCAAACCGGTCACCGTCTGCTGGAGGATCTCATCGACCGGTACTCGCTGGCGGTCGTGCAGTCGTACATGGGGCACATCCAGCGGGCCGCGTCGCTGAAGATGCGAATGGCGCTGGCCCGGCTGGAGGACCGGGAGTATCGCCGGGTCGACCATCTCGACGACGGTTCGCCGATCGAGGTGGCGATCACGATCTCGGGAGAGACGGCGACGGTCGATTTTACCGGAACGGGACCGGTGTTGGCGACGAACCTGAACGCCAACCGGGCGATCGTCACCGCTGCCGTGCTGTACGTGTTCCGCTGCCTGATTGACGAGGACATTCCGCTCAACGGCGGTGTGCTGGAACCGGTCGACATCGTGCTCCCCGAATGCCTGCTCAACCCGCCAGCGCACGATGATCCCGACGAGTGTGCGGCGATGGTGGGAGGCAACGTGGAGACGTCGCAGCGGGTCGTTGACGTCCTGCTGGGGGCGCTCGGAATCGCCGCGGCCAGCCAGGGGACTATGAACAACCTGACGTTTGGTGACGACCGGTTCGGCTACTACGAGACGATCTGCGGAGGAAGCGGTGCCACAGCCGATGCCGACGGGGCCGATGCCGTCCACACGCACATGACGAACACCCGACTGACCGATGCCGAAGTGATGGAGCGACGCTACCCGGTGCGGGTGCGGGAGTTTTCGATCCGTCGGGGATCGGGAGGCACAGGCCGTCACCGCGGCGGAGACGGCATCATCCGCCGGCTGGAGTTCCTGCGGCCACTATCGGTGGCAATGCTCTCGCAGCGGCGGGGCGCGTACCGGCCGTTCGGTCTCGAGGGAGGCGGCGACGGAGCTGCCGGCAGCAATCGGCTTCAGCGTGCGGGCAACGGAGCGGCAGACGACATGGGCGGGTGCTTTCAGACCCGGGCGGAAGCCGGTGACGTCCTGACGATCGAGACGCCGGGCGGAGGCGGTTACGGCGCGTGACCGGTCCGGTCGGTCTGCAGCGGGATTCGGAAAATGGCCGGTTGCGAACGTCTTCCGGTCCGCCTACGATCCTGATTGAGTCACCCCGTTCGCGGGTGATGTGACCGTTTGCGCTTCCAAGTTGAGGGATCCCGGTGCCTGCCAATCGCGAGTCCGAAGTTCAGTCCGCCATCGCCGACGTCGATTTCGACAGCAAGAACTATCAGGTCGAATTCGAAACCAGCAAAGGGAAGATCCTGCTGGATCTGTGGCCGGACATTGCCCCGGGACACTGCAAGAACCTGATCGGCCTGGCAAAGATCGGCTTCTATGACGGGATCATCGTGCACCGGGTGATCCCCGGGTTCGTGCTTCAGGCGGGTTGCCCGCTGGGGAACGGAACCGGCGGACCGGGCTACACGATCGACGCCGAGTTCAACGAGCGTCCCCACGAGGCCGGCGTGCTGTCGATGGCCCGCACCAGCGATCCCAATTCAGCCGGTTCGCAGTTCTTCATCTGCCTGGACCGTGTCCCGCACCTGGACCGCCAGTACACGGCCTTCGGCAAGACGGCCGATGACGAAAGTCTGAAGGTTGTCCTGTCGATCGGTGCCGTCGCGACCGATGCCAGCGACCGTCCGACCGAAGACGTGAAGATCGTGAGCGGTCGCGTCATCGAATCCGACAAGTAGGCGGTTTCTTGGGATCGCCGGCAGCCATCGGGCCACGGCCGGAAACAGCTTCAGTTCGACCTATCCCCTTCATCAATGGGCGCCGCAGCGATGATGCAGACCGACGAGTTGACTCCTGGTAACGGGCCGGACCGTCCGATCCAGACGGTCCAGCAGCACATTCTCCAGGATCAGCGGAAGTTTCCCGGAGCCTCGGGGGAGTTTTCGTGGCTGCTCTCGGGCATCACGCTGGCGACCAAGATGATTCAGGCCAAGGTCCGTCGGGCCGGCCTGACGGACATCCTCGGCGCCCAGGGGGATATCAATGTTCAGGGCGAGGTGCAGCAGAAGCTCGATGTCTACTCCAACGAGGTACTGCTGCACTGCCTGAGTCTTCGTGAGAGCATCGGCATTCTCGCCTCGGAAGAGAACGAGCGGCCGCTGACAGTTCACTACGACTCGCCGAACGCCCGCTACGCGGTCATCTTCGATCCGCTGGACGGCTCGTCGAACATCGACGTCAACGTGAGTGTGGGGACGACATTCTCGATCGTCCGCCGTCCTGCCGATGTCGAACTCTCCGACGTGGGAAACTGGGTTCTGCAGCCGGGCAACCGCCAGATTGCCGCCGGCTACGTCGTCTACGGGTCGTCGACGATTCTCGTCTACACGATCGGCAGCGGGGTGCACGGATTCACGCTCGATCCCGCGGTCGGTGCGTTCGTGCTGAGCCACGAAAACATCCGCATGCCGGAACAGGGAAAGTACTACTCGGTCAACGAGGCGTACCGGGACGACTTCCCCCCGGAATACAACACGTATCTGGACCGGCTGCGATCGGGTGAACTCGGGCACCGGTACGCGTCGCGGTACATCGGCTCGATGGTCGCCGACTTCCACCGCACGCTGCTGAAGGGAGGCGTGTTCCTGTATCCGCCGACGCAGGCCAACCCCACCGGCAAGCTGCGACTGCTCTACGAAGCGAATCCGATTGCCTTCATCGCCGAGAACGCCGGTGGCGCGGCGACCGATGGCAGCCGGCGGATTCTGGACATCCATCCCGAGACGATTCACCAGCGGACGCCGCTGGTCGTCGGCAGTCGTGTCGAGATGACGGAGTTCCGCAAATGCGTCAATCAGGACGAGGCGGCCGGGTAGCTGCCGGCAGCCCTTCGAGTGGCCTGGCCGCTCTACTGATTGCTTTGATCGGATTGCTGGCCGGCGCTGCCTCGAGCGAAGCGGCGCCACCCCGCAACGTCCTGCTGCTCATCTCCGACAACCAGGGTTGGCCGGACTGCGGCTGCTACGGCAATAATGTCGTACAGACGCCGCACCTGGATCGGCTCGCCGCTGAAGCCATTCGCTTCGATTACGCCTTTGCAACGACTGCCTCCTGTGGGCCGAGCCGGGCCGTCATCTACACCGGCCAGCAGACACACAGCAACGGTCAGTACGGTCACGGGCACGGCTACCACACCTTTCGTCTGAAGCCGAAGGTGACGACGGTCTTCCAGCGGATGCAGCAGGCGGGCTATCGGACGGCCCTTCTCGGCAAACAACACGTCACCCCTCCCGAGGCCTATCCGTTCGACTTCAATCCAAAGGTCAGCGGTCGCGACGTCGTCGGTCTGGCCGAAGCTGCCGAGACGTTCATCCGGGAGTCGGAGGATCAGCCGTTCTTTCTGGTGATCGGCTACAGCGATCCGCATCCGACGTCACGCGAGGGAGACGGATGGGGGATCGTCCGCGACGATCCACGCCTGAAGCGGATCGAGTATGACCCGGCGAACATCGAGGTTCCGGCCTGGCTGCCGGACGTTCCCGAGGTGCGTGAAGGACTGGTCGGCTACTACCAGCAGATCAGCCGCATGGACCAGGGAGTCGGGCGGGTGCTGGCATCGCTCGACGAACTCGGACACGCCGACGATACGCTGGTGATCTTCACCAGTGACCACGGATCATCCGAACCGGGCGCGATGGCGAATCACTACGAGCCGGGCATCCGGGTGCCGTTCCTCGTTCGCAAGCCGGGACTGGCAGGCGGCGGCGAGTGCGACGCCCTGGTGACGCTCGCCGACATCGTGCCGACCGTGCTCGACTGGACCGGCCAGACGATTCCCGACGAGCTGCACGGCCGCAGTCTGATGCCGATCCTTGGCACGGCTCATCCGGAAGGGTGGGATGAGGTCTGCCTGACGCACGTCTGTCACGAAGTGACGATGTACTACCCGATGCGGACGATCCGGACGCGGCGTTACAAGCTGATCTGGAACATCGCCTGGCGACTGCAATTCCCGCATCCGATCGACACCCTCGACCGGGCGACCTGGAACGGCATCCTGGAGCGCAAGGAGACACACTGCGGTCGCCGGCCAGTCGATCAGCTGATGTTCCGGGACGAGTACGAGCTGTACGACCTCGAGACCGATCCGGACGAGATTGACAACCTCGCCGCTGACCCCGAACACCGCGACGTTCGCGTCGAGCTGGTCCGGCGTCTGGAAGCGTTCTGCCGGGAGACGGACGATCCGTGGCTGCTGCGACACCGTTTTCCGGGTGACGACTTCGGCCGGCATGTGCGGGGGCGGTAACGCAGCACGCTCGCCGCACAGGGCGAGCATGCCACGCTCATCGGTCTGTTGTGCAGCGACGCTGCGGAACCGCGCCGGCTACAGGCCGTCCCGTTTCAGGGCATGCAGCCCCAGCGCGATCGACCGCAGGCGGGTCTCGGTCGTGTCGGCCCGCGACATGAAGATCACCGGACAGGCCGCCCCCCACAGCACGCCGCCAAAGCGGCAGTCGGCAGCGTACATCAGCGCTTTCACGGTCAGGTTCGCGGCGAGCAGATTCGGGAACAGCATCGCGTCCGCCGCGCCGGTCACGTCTCCTTCGATCCGCTTCTTCTCACCCGCGTCATCCGAGTACGCCAGATCGAACGAGAGCGGCCCCTGAACCGCGCACTCGCCGTACTGGCCGGTGGTGGCCTTCTCAGCGATGCGGGCGGCCTCTTCGGTGTCCGGCAGTGCACCGCTGACCTTTTCCGAGGCGGACATGATGGCGACACGCGGCGTCTCGAGGCCGAGCAGGTGAGCCACCTCGACGAGGCTGCGGAGGATGTCTTCCTTCTGGGCGAAGGACGGCTCGATGGTCACACCGGTGTCCGCCAGCAGGAACCGCCGCTGATCCCGCATGATCTCCATCAGCACGACCTGACAGATGGTGCGGTCGGTCCGGAGACCGTTCTCGCGGTCGAGGACGGCCTTCATCAGGGCCGGCGTGGCAATCTGCCCTTTCATGAGCAGCTTCGCCTCGCCGGAGCGAATGGCCGCCACGGCGGCCGCGGCAGAGGTCCCGTCATCCTCGATGATGCGGAACGGTCCCAGGTCGAGTTCAAGCGAGTCAGCGACCTTCCGGATTTCGTCCGGCTGACCGGTGACAATCGGCTCAACCCAGCCACGGGACTGTGCAGTCGCGAGGGCCTGCAGAACAGTCGGATCCGCGCCGCCTGCTGCTGCGACCGGGACTCGCCGGGACTCGGCATCGGCCGCAGCGAACAGTTCGTCGAACGATCGGATCGGCATACCACAACCTCCAGAAACGACCGCCGATTCGCTGTGTGGCACCGCGCGTTTGCCGTCTCCCCAGCCGGCAGCGTGCACCCGCGAACCGGCTCGGGAAATCGGGGAGTCCTATGAGCCGGTCCAGTCAGGCGAGCGTTTCTCGAGAAATGCGCTCATGCCTTCCTGGGCATCATGTCGCAGTGCGTTGTCGGTCATGACGTCGACGGCGCGCTGGTACGCTGTCGCTTCGTCCAGAGAGAGCTGGTCATAGAACGCCCGCTTGCCGATCGAGACCGTCAGCGGACTGGATGCGACAATCGCATCCGTCAGCTCGGCGACGGCAGCATCCAGCTGATCGGCCGGCACGACGCGGTTGACCAGGCCGGCCGTCAGCGCCTCCTGTGCGGAGATCGGACGACCGGTCAGCAGCATTTCCATCGCGACCTTGGGGGCAACATTGCGGACCAGCGGCACCATCGGCGTGGTACAGAACAGGCCGATTCTCACCCCCGGAGTTGCAAACTGTGCATCCTCCGCAGCGACCGCCAGATCGCAGGCGGCCACCAGCTGACAGCCGGCCGCGGTCGCGAATCCCTGCACGCGGGCGATGACCGGTTGCGGCAGCTGCCGGATCCGCTGCATCATCCGCGAGCAGGTTTCAAAGAGCGTCCGATATTCGTCTTCGCTGCGGCCGGTCATTTCTCCCAGGTCGTGCCCGGAGCTGAAGACCCTGCCCTCAGCCGCAATGACGACCGCCCGGACCGAGGAATCGTCCGCGATGGCAGACAGTGCTTCGTCGAGCTGCTCGAGCAGAGACAACGAGAGCGCGTGCCGTCGCTGGGGACGGTTCAACTGCAGGGTCGTCACGCCGTCGCGGGCGGCCACGATCAGCTCGGGCTGCCCGGCGGCGTCCGGCCGGGGCGAAGTGGTCATCGCGTCGTCGCCGTCTCAGATCGTCTCGAGTGCCTGCTTGAGGTCGGCGATGATGTCCTCGACATCTTCGGTGCCGATACTCAGGCGGATGAAGTCCGGCGTGACCCCGGTGCTCAACTGCTCGGCGAGCGTGAGCTGCTGGTGCGTCGTGCTGGACGGATGGATGATGAGCGACTTGCTGTCGCCCACATTCGCCAGGTGCGAGAACAGCTTGACGTTGTTGATGAGCTTGATGCCGTTGGCCTGCTGCTCCTCGGGCGTACCGCCGGCGATCCCGAAGCCGAAGATGGCTCCGCAACCGTCGGGCATGTACTTCTTCGCGAGGCTGTAGCTGGGGTGCGATTCCAGGCCCGGGTAGTTGACCCAGGAGACCTTGGGATGCTCTTCGAGGAACTGTGCGACGGCCAGGGCGTTGTCGCAGTGACGACGCATCCGCAGGTGCAGCGTCTCGAGTCCCTGGAGGAACAGGAACGCATTGAAGGGGCTCATCGCCGGTCCGACGTCACGCAGCAGCTGCGTCCGGGCCTTGATGATGTACGGGATCTTCATCGGTCCGAAGACCTCGAAGAACTTCATCCCGTGGTAGCTGGGATCGGGCTCGGTCAGTTCGGGGAACTTGCCGTTGTCCCAGGGGAAGTCCCCCTTCTCGATGATGATGCCGCCGATCGACGTCCCGTGGCCGCCGATGAACTTCGTGCAGGAGTGGATGACGACGTCGGCACCATGCTCGAACGGCCGGCAGAGATAGGGCGAAGCGAGCGTGTTGTCGACGATGAGCGGGATGCCGGCTTCGTGGGCGATCTCGGCAATTGCTTCAAAGTCGGGGATGTCACACCGCGGGTTGCCGATCGACTCCAGGTAGATGCAGCGGGTGTTTTCGTCGATGACGCGGCGGAAGTTTTCGGGATCGGACGAATCGGCAAAGTGGCCGGTGATCCCGAACTTCGGCAGCGTGTAGTGGAACAGGTTGTAGGTTCCGCCGTACAGGCTCGACGACGAAACGATGTTCTGGCCCTGCTGCGCGATGTTGAGGATCGCCAGCGTTTCGGCGGCCTGGCCGGACGCGACGGCCAAAGCTCCGCTTCCCCCCTCGAGCAGAGCGAGTCGCTTTTCGAGGACGTCGCAGGTGGGGTTCATGATCCGGGAGTAGATGTTCCCGAATTCCTGGAGACCGAACAGGTTGGCGGCGTGATCGGTGTCGTTGAACACGTACGACGTCGACTGATAGATCGGGACCGCACGGGCATTGGTCGCCGGATCGGGTTCCTGGCCACCATGCAGACAGAGCGTATCGCGGCGCAGTTCCTGTTCGTCCATTGCTGCAGACTCCGGGGGGATTTGAGATTATGCCGGACCGCCATGCTAGCGGCGCGTAGAGGTTTCCGCAAACTTGCCCGGACCGTCCCGGGAAGAGGGTGGGCGACGACCGATTGTCACCAGTCAACGGCACGCCACGGGATGCTCCGGGCGGCTCAGAAACTCCATCCGTCCGGCAGGACCGTTCCTTTGGGAACGACCACGATTCCGTCGCGGATCACCAGCGGACCATGCTCGCCATCGGGGGCCGCCCCCTCCGGCAGACGGATTGTGACATTTCGTCCGATGCGGCAGTCCTTGTCGACGATGGCCCGCTCGATGACCGAACCGGCACCGATGCCCAGGGGCGGCACCCCCTCGGGAACACACCGGGCACGCTGGTCGTCCTGGTAGTAGTCGGCTCCCATCAACACCGAATCGCGAATGGTGGCATCCGGTCCGATGGCACACCGCAGACCGACAAGACTGTTTTCGATGACGGCCCCCTGCTCGATCTGACAACCGTCGGCTACGAGGCTGCCGATGATCGTGGCGCCGTCGACACGTGTCGGCGGCAGGAACCGCGGCCGCGTGTAGATCGGGGCGTTGGCCATGTCGATCGGGAACGGAGGCTTCCTGGCGGCCAGATCGAGGTTGGCCTGAAAGAACGCGCCGATCGTCCCGATGTCTTCCCAGTAGCCGTCAAACAGATGGACCTGCACATGACGGGCCCGGATGGCGGCGGGAAAGACTTCACGGCCGAAGTCTTCGTAATCGGTCTTTTCGAGCAGGTCGACGAGCGTCTCCCGGTTGAACAGGTAGATGCCCATGCTGGCCAGACACTCGCGCCCGTTGCTCTCGATGCCGCGGGCATCCAGCCACGCCGGATCGGTGCGCACGATCTTGAGTTCTTCGGCCGTCTGAGGCTTCTCGAGGAAGCCTTCGACCCGTCCCTCGTCGTTGAGCCGCATGATGCCGAAGGCCCGGGCCTGCTCGTTGTCGATCGGCAGACCGGCGATGGTGACGTCGGCGTCGGCGTCCTGGTGGGTCCTGATCATCTCTTCGAAGTTCATTCGATAGAGCTGATCGCCGGAGAGAATCAGGACGTAGTCGATGTCCGGCTGCTGGATGTACCGCAGGTGCTTTCGGACCGCGTCCGCCGTTCCCTGATACCAGTCGGTCCCTTCGTTGGTCTGCTGGGCTGCGAGGATCTCGACAAACCCGCGACTGAAAGGGTCAAAGTGGTACGTCTGCCGGATATGCCGGTGGAGACTGACCGAATTGAACTGCGTCAGCAGGTAGATCCGGTTGATCCCGCTGTTGATGCAGTTCGAAATCGGAATATCGATCAGTCGGTACTTCCCCGCAAGGGGAACAGCCGGCTTGGAGCGATAGGCAGTCAGGGGCATCAGGCGCGTGCCCTTGCCGCCTCCGAGGATGAGACAGGCGACGTTTTTCATAGCCTGATAGAGAATCAGACTCGGGCGCACTTTTCAAGGGCAGGCCCGGCCCGCCGATCAACTCGCCTGAATCCGGTCGCCTTCCGGGACCGTCCGCGCCAGTCGCGGCGACTCTCGGGACGGGAGGGCTCAAGGGGACCGGTCGCCCGCAGCATCGGACTGAACCGGTCACCCCCAACCGTACCTGCCAGCTGTCTTCACAGAGTTCTTCACATTCCGGCCCGGGATTATCCCGGGCTTCCGGCAGGAGCGGCCCGATCACTGGAAGCGGAGTTCGCCCCCGACAAACAGTCCCTGGATGAACAGGTCCTGACGGTCTTCCGGCCGATAGACAATTCCTGGCGGATTTCCCACACCGGCGTCGTTGTAAATGATGTTGCTGTAGGGGCGTGAGACTTCAGAGGCGAGGATCGCCTCGTAGCCGACGAAGACGGACAGGTGCTGCGTGACGTGCACGCGGGCGTAGACCGAGACGTTGAACAGCGGTGCGAAGTCGGAATCGTCATCGCCGGTCACGCTGCGGAGGATGTTTCCGTTTGCGTCGGTCGCCTCAAAGATCTGCTCGGAGAGCACCTGATCGGAGTGGCGGTTGAATCCGAAGGTGAACTTCGGCTCGACACCAAGCGTGAACCGTTCGTGCTGCATTTCGGCCCGGAAACCGACCTGCGGCCCGAAGAGGTGGTTCTGCGACCGGGAGCGGATCCGCGGGTTGGTCATGGTGACCGAGTCGCTGCCGGAGATCTGCAGCTCTTCGAACACCCGCATGTAGCGGATACCGGCGATCGGCTGGAGAACGATCGGTGCGTTCGGCGTGATCGGACTGAAGACGAAATTGCCTTCCGTTCCCATCAGGTTCGACTTGTAGGAGGCGACGTAGCTGGTATCGAACAGCACCAGGCGATCGTCCGCGGGCGTGCCGTTGTTCAGCAGCGACACAGCGGGAATGATGATCGTTCCGGTGGCTGCATCGACCCGCGGATCAATCCGCAGTCGCCAGTCCGCCTGTTCGAGGGCCCAGACGTTGGCTTCGAGAGAGCCCACACGGGTCGGAATGCCGAAGCTGCCCCGCAGACCGTTCTGATCGTCGAAGTTGGCACCGGACATCGTGGGGACGAAGGCTTCGTAGCCGGGACGGGCACGGCCCCGGCCGACGGCAGGAACCAGGTCCCGGGCGTCAAGCGTCGCCATGGGAGCCCCCAGAAGCTGTCCACCAGGGCTGCTGATGGACCAGTTGAGGTACTCGAGGCGAATCCAGCTGCGCGCCATCGTGTCGCGAATGCTTTGATCCAGCATCGAATCGTGGTCGTAGAACGGCCCCCGATTGGGTGGCAGGAGTTCATAGACCGTCGGATTCACGCCGCCGGAAACCGGTGGCACAGGCGCGTGCATCGGTCCACCAGCGTGAAACGGGGGATGAAACCCGGCGGGAGTAATCGCGGAGGAGCCGCCCGTGGCATACGGCGACTGAGCCGCCGCAACCAGGGGCGATGCGAAAAATGCCGCGATCAGGATCCCGAATGTCAACCGCCGGAGCATGGTGACCTTCCCTGGCTGCAGAGTCCCGACAACCCGTCATTCATGTCGTCGAGAGAAATCTCGTCCCTGGCCGGTCCGTGCGTGATGCGTTGCGCACCGAGGCGGAGCCGGCACCTTATCCGTCTTATCGGACGTAGCGGTTCTGCAGCTTCTGTGGATTCATGCTGTTCCGGGAAAGTTTGACGATTCTGCGGATCGTGCCGCAGCGGACTGGCCGCACCGACCACCCCCGCCCCGCCAGAAAAACACCGCAACACGCCACGCGAGAACGACTTACGCACACAACGCGGGAATACCTCACGGCTTTTCGGCATCGCCGCAGGCGCAGACCATCTGGCCACACCCCGGGCATCCGCGGCCGTACTTCTCCATGACCGCCTGCTGCAGATCGACTCCCGCCACGTTGGCAATCGTCGCCAGCCAGGCGAGGACGTCGGCGAACTCGGCGGCCAGATCCTCGTGCGAGTGACTGTTGCGATCACGCAGGGCTGCTGCCAGTTCACCCACCTCTTCCATCAGCCACATGAACGTGCCGTCGATCCCCCGCGCCTCATCCTTGCGGGAATACATCCGGTCGATGAGCACCTGCAGATCGTGCAGCGAGAACTGTTCACTCGCGTTGGTCGGTTCGGTCACGTCGGACACTCCGCGCATCTCCATCCAGGCAAAACAGGTCATTCAGAGGCATACGGCCCGGGCCATCACACCGTTGCCGACTCGGGAGACCATGCGGTCTCGATTTCAAAGGGGTACATCGGCCGGCGACGATGATAGTACGTCAGCTGGTCCAGATCGGCGGTCGTCACGCCAGGGGTGTTCACGCGGACCAGTGACGGGCAGACCGGTGCGTACGCGGCAATCGGTGCGTTGACCCCCTTCGCGACGATCAACCGAAATGACGCCGGATCAACTCCGAAGTCCGTCAACTGATGCAGACTGAACGGGACCATCCGGCGGGATGTCAGCATGATCGTCAATCCGCTGTCGGTTGTGACCACGGCCGTCCGCCCCTGATCGAAATGCCGCATCCCCCCGTGCCGTGCCTCCGGTTCCTCAAACCGACCGTCGTGCAGAGACATCACGGTGGCGCGAACCTGCAGTGGCGGCCCGTGCAGTTGATCGGTCTTGCCGCCGACCACCAGCTCCAGCTCCGCCCCCGCCCCTGCCGCGGCAGCCTGCCCGACCGATTCCGGATCGTAGAGGCAGACAAACGCCGGCCCGGCCTGGCGACGATGGATCGCCTCGGCGAGCAATGTTCCATCTGCCGCCGAGCCACCTCCAACATTGTCCCCCATGTCGAGCAGCAGGACCGGTCCTTCGAGCTCCGACGCTTGGTCGAGGGCCTCTTCGACTCCGACCAGCCGGGCCGTCAACTCGTCACGCATCTCCCACATTCGTTCGCCCAGACCATCGGCAAGCTGACGGGCCAGGACCGGGTCGTTGTCGGTCACGACCGTCATCGCGGCTCCCATTTCGGCCACGTCCGAGTAGGGGAAACCGAGAAAGAGGCTGGCACTCAGGACGCCGGGGTGACTGCGGACTTCATCGACCGCAGCGCACAGGGTGAGGCAGGGTTCTTCGGACGTACACTGCCGGTCGATACTGATCAGCATCGGAGGAAATGAGGCGGCCATGGTTGGCCGGACGTCGCCCCGCAGCGTCCTCAGGAGCAGTTGTGCCGCCTCTTCGCCACGGGGACGCTGGTCGATATGCGGATTGGTCCGGTACGAGATGATCGCGTCGACCGAATCGGCCATCAGCGGTGACAGGTTGCCATGCGGGTCGGCGGTGCTGATCACGGGGACATCCGGCCCGACATGCCGCCGGACCAGGCTCAGCCAGTGCCCGTCGACGTCCCGAAACGTCTTTCCCACCGTGGCCCCATGCGGCGCCAGCAACAGCCCGTCCAACGGGCCGGCCTCGTCGAGGCTCCGCTCGATCTCGGCAAACAGCGTCCGGCAGGTGTCATCCGAGACCGTTCCGAAGGGAAGCGCCCGGGCCGCGAACAGCGGGACGATTTCGCAGCCGGCTCCCTCCAGTCCACCGAAGAATCCGCCGATCTCGTGATTCGCGCTCGCGAGCTGTTCGCGAATCGCCTCGCCCGACAGGTAGAGGTTCTCTCGAAAGTGCGAGAGTTCGGTCGGCTGATCGATGAAGGTATTTGTTTCCTGCAGCAGCGCCAGAATGCCGATACGCACGTTCGCTCCTTGTCGCCGATGGCTGGCCTGCGGCAAGACTCCACCTGCCGCTCAAACCCGGGTGATACGACGGTCCGCACCGTCACCGCCGTCAATGCCCGGGCGGAACAAGCGCGAACGACATCCGGGCTGCTGCGAGTGTATTCGCTGCAGGCAAACGGTGCGAGCAGGGCGGTTCCGGGGGCTTCACTCGCTCCGACCCCGGCCACCCGACCGCACACGGGCAGAGCCCGTGGCACACACGTACATGCCTGTTTCGAGAGGCAGGCATGGCCACTCCGCGGTGAGGCCGTGGCACACAGGCCATCCGCTCACTCACGAGCGCGGCTCTGACAACACCGGGGCTTACTTCAAATGTTGTTCCGGAAACCGGATCAGCATCCAGGCGTGCTCGTATGACTGCCAGTCCGACCAGCCGAGCAGTCCGTACAGATCCCGGCGTTTTTTGTGAAACAGCCACACGTCGGGCGTATCCGCGAGATAGCGGTTCAGCAGCCGGATCGCCTGCCCGTGATTGCCCTGCCTGCGATCCCGACGGATGTGCAGCAGGAAGTACTTCCGCTCGGTCGTGTCGACCAGACGGGCGAGTTGCAGAAAGTTCTGTTCGAATCGGCGATCATGCTCGTCCTGGTCTGCGATGGGATGTCGTGCGACAACGTCCGGCAGTTCCATGTAGGCCAGTGCCCTCCCCTTGCGGTAGACGGCGTCGATGAGCTGCTGCCGGGCTGTCCGTTGCTGCGGCGACAGCCCGTCCGGCGAACGTCTCCAGACATCCTCGTCGAAGGTCTCGATGACCGCATCTGCCGCGGCAATGACGCGGGGCAGATGCAGTTTCCGGTTGTCGATGCCGTCCAGAGCATGCAGGTACGCGATCCGATCCGCGCGATCTGCGTCCGGCCCCGGAGAGTCAATCTGCCTGGCAGGGACCGGAGTTGGCGGCGGAGGGGGTTCGTGAAACTGGACCGCCAGCACGACATCCGATTCATCCCCGGACAATCGGCCACGAAATACCGGCTGATAGGCCCTGTTGCCGAAGACCGTCCATTCCGGATCGTCGTCGAGGCGTCCGTCACGATCGGCATCGATCAGCAGCCTCCAGTCCTCCGCCTCCCGCAGCAAGATGGCATCCACCACCTGGCCGGGATCGCGAAATGTCCTCCGGGCGTGATCGAGAATCTCGAGGCGGGCCTGCAGTTCCTCACGATGACTCGACTCTGCCGACGCGAGTGCGGTCCGCAGTTCCTTCGCACGTCGTACCTGACGCTCCTCCCACCCCGTGTCCGCGAAGGGACCGGCATCAGGCAGTGCAACGAAGCCGCGCCAGACGGCTGCGTTGGCCGGCACGGTCTCCGGCAGGACGAGTGTGCGTTCGGTCAGCCCGGTGACCGTCGCGCCATCGGTTTCGGGCGATTCGACGACTGTGACCTGAACAGCGTGAACAATCGCCGCAGGAGCCGGTCCTGCACTCGGATCGGGCTCATCGGCACCGGAGATCCCGGCGGCAGCACCGGCGATGAGAAACGCAAGGAGACACGTCTGAAATCGGAGCAGACTCATGAGTGAACCGAGGATTGGAAACCGGGGATTGGGAACCGGAGAGCGAGACAGGCCGCCGGCTCCTGCCGGGCGAACTGCCGTGTCGATCTCTGTTCGATCTCTGTTCGATTACGCTCGATGACCGTCGTTTCAGGCTCGTTGGCGCCGTCCTGAATGTCAAGCAGGGCTGGAAGTCAGACGGGCGCTCTTTCTCGGGAGCGTCCTGCCGACAGACGGGCAATATTCCATCGGACGGCCACCAGGCGCTATGATGCGCCGCAGATCCCAGAGGCGAATACGTATCATTGCCTGTCAGGTTGACGTGCAGTCAGCGATTGTGCGCTGCAGCGCACGGTTTCCAGTGGGTGCGGGTTCCGATGGCAGAATCGAGTCGATCGGCAGCGAGCGAAGCGGCACGACAGCGACAGTTCCTGGACGTGGTGTCACGCCAGGAGGCGGCGACGCGGTTCCGACAGCACCTGAAGCTCGCCCCCGTGGGAGAAGAAGACGTCCCGTTGCGAGACGCTCACCATCGCGTCCTGGCCGAGGATGTCCGCTCGCCCATCGATGTGCCCGCGTTCGATCGATCGAACGTCGACGGATTTGCAATGGTTGCCGCCGACACATTTGGTGCTCAGGAGGAATCGCCACGGCGGGTCCGTCTTGCCGACGAAGTCATCGCCCCCGGAGTGTCCCCCGAAACCACCGTCTCCCGGGGCCATGCGGTCGCGATTGCCACCGGCGGAATGCTGCCGCGCGGTGCTGACTGCGTGGTGATGGTCGAGCATACGGACGTCCTCGAGGAGGGTGACGAGACGTGGGTCGAGGTGAGCCGTTCCGCCGTCCCGGGGCAATTTGTGACGTTTGCCGGGACCGATGTCGCCAACGGGGAAACGATTGCCTGGGCCGGCCAGCAGCTTTCGTCGCGTGAGATCGGCGTGCTGGCGGCCATCGGGCGCGAGCAGGTGCAGGTCTATCGCCGGCCGCGCGTGGCCATCATCTCCACGGGTGACGAGATCGTGCCGCCCGGCCAACCGTTGCCGATGGGCTGCGTGTACGATTCGAACGCGGCAATTCTGACGGCGGGAGTCGAGGAACTGGGGGGCGAGCCGGTTCCATGTGGTTCCATTCCCGACAACGAAGAGAAGCTGGAGCGTGCACTCGGCGAGGCGATGCAGTGCGATGTGGTGTTGCTGTCGGGCGGAACCTCGAAAGGGGCCGGCGACCTTTCGTACCGGGTGATCGAACGTCTGGGAAACCCGGGGATCGTCGCCCACGGCGTGGCGCTCAAGCCGGGCAAGCCGGTCTGCCTGGCGGTGACCGACGGCAAGCCGGTCGTTGTGCTGCCCGGTTTTCCCACGTCAGCCATCTTTACGTTCCACGAATTTGTCGCGCCGGTGATTCGTGCCCTGGCGGGACTGCCGATCGAAGAGCGTCCCAGTGTGTCCGCGACGCTACCGGTGCGGGTCAATTCGGATCGGGGCCGGCTCGAATACGTGCTGGTCGGTCTGGTCGGCGACGATCAGCGAACGGCGGCGTATCCGATGGGCAAGGGATCCGGCTCGGTGACGACGTTCAGCCTCGCTGACGGATTCATCCGCGTCGACGAACAGACCGAGATCGTTGAGCCTGGCGCCGAGGTCTCGGTGACGCTGCTTGACCGGGAGATGAAGCCGGCGGACCTGGTCGTCATTGGCAGCCACTGCGTCGGACTGGATGCCGTTCTGGGACACCTGCGCCGTGAGGGTCTGACCGTCAAGACGATGCACGTTGGCAGTCTGGCCGGACTGAACGCGGCCCGGCGGGGTGAGTGCGATCTTGCCGGAATGCACCTGCTCGATCCGGAGACCGGCGAATACAACCGTCCCTACGTCACCGACGGACTGGAACTGGTGCGGGGTTATCGCCGGCTGCAGTGTCTGGTCTATCGGCCGGGGGACGACCGATTCGCGTCGAAGCCTCCTGTGGAAGCGGTCCGCACGGCGCTGGCCGACCCGGACTGCATGATGATCAACCGCAACACCGGCAGCGGCACCCGGGCACTCATCGACCGACTGCTCGACGAGGCGAGTTACGATCCGGAACAACCACCCGCCGGCTACGGAATCCAGGCGAAGTCTCACAACGCTGTGGCCGCGGCCGTCCGCCAGGGTCGGGCCGACTGGGGAGTGGCGATCGACACGGTCGCCAGCGACTATGGTCTCGCATCCACACCACTCCAGGACGAGCACTACGACTTTGTCATCCCGAAGGAACGTCTCGAAAGACCGGCGGTACAGCGGTTTCTGGCGGTTTTCCAAAGCGAGGCGATGCGTCAGGAGCTGGCTGCCCTGGGGTTCGCAACCGCATTCGACGCGTGAGCCGAATCCGGAATCCCCCGAATTTGCTGATCCGGACGTTCCCGAAGCCGTTCCTGATTTGACGGGAGTTTTTGTAGCCGAGGTTCCGCCGGCGTGGTAGACCCGACTGACGCAGTCCGGCGGGAGCCCCCCGTGCGAATTGACAACGCCGGTGCGAATGCAAGACAACTGCCAGACCGACGCCAGAGGGCGTCTGGCGGGCCGCCCGGTGCGGCGTGAATGGATGCTTCGTGACGATCTACTCAGGAGAGGCAAACCGAATGATCCGCATGCTCAGTCTACTGGCGATGACCGCAGGGCTTCTGGCTCTGCCGGCAGCCACTGTGACAGCGGCCGACCCGCTGTCGTTGATCCCTGCCGACGCCGCCATGGTCGTCCGGTTGAAAGCTCCGGCGACGACCACAGAGAAGGTCGCGGCGTACGCCGACAGCGTGCAGCCGGGAGCCGGCCGGAACGTCCGGGGGAACGCTGCAGCGATCGGTCTGGCGATTTCGAATCCGACGCTGGCCGGTGTCGACCAGTCCGCGGACTGGCTGCTGACGATGCTGGTGGAAGAAGGTGAGCGTCCACAGGTCGTGTTCCTGATTCCTGCCACCGATGCCGAAGCGATGACCGCGGCACTCCCGGGCCACATGACCTCAACGGTTCGTGATGAGTGGGTCATCTACTCGGAGGATTCGGCCGCCCTGGAAGCATTCTCCGGAGACGGCGACAGTCGGATCGCGGCGACGATGGGCGAGGCGGTCAAAGCGTCGTTCGACAAGGGGGACGTGTCGCTGTACGTGAACATCACCCGGCTGACGGACGTCTACGCGCAGCAGATCGAGCAGCTTCATGAACAGGCCACCAGCGCCCTGAATCAGCTGCAGTTCAATCTCGCCAACGCGGATACCGGCATGCAGGTCGGCCCGATGATCGAGATGTACTCCGGGATGCTCGAAGGGAGCCTGCAGGCACTCAAAGACGGCAAGGGGCTGGTCATCGCGGCCTCGATCGACGAAACGGCACTGTTCATCGAAGAGTTCTTCGACTTCGAGAGCGGCTCGAAGACATCGAACTGGCTGGCCCGCCAGGAAGGCTCCGACTTCGCGGAGATGGGGAAACTGCCGGCCGATGCCATCGCCTATTACGGCTTCAAGGGCGACATGGCGGCGCTGTACGAATGGGGCTTCGGCATGACCGCCATGATGCTCAAGGACGATGACTTGAAGGAGCAGTTCGAGGCGCAGCGCAAGGAGATGTCCAAGTTCAATTACGGACCGGCGCTCGGATCGCTCGATCTGGCCAGCGGACAGGATGGCGTCGTCCGGTCGGTCAACATTGTCGAGGTTTCGCCGACCGGCACGTTCCGGCAGTCGATGCACAAGATGCTGAATCTCGTCTCCGACCTCGAGATGCCGGGCTTCCGTCAGACATCGACGATCACCCCGGACGCCGAGACGATCAACGACCACAAGGTCGACGTGATTACCGTCAAGCAGGAATACGACAACGACGCCGATCCGAAGGGCATCCAGAAGCAGATGATGGAGATTCTCTTCGGTCCCGAGGGAATTGTCACCCGCCAGGTGTTTGTGGAGCAGGGCTACATCCAGACCTCCGGCGGCGGGAAGGCGCTGATGGAAGAGTCGCTGGCCCGGTACGACGGCAGCGAGTCGGTCGATTACTCCTCCTACCGTGAAGGCATGGAAGAGGAACCGAACCTCCTGGTTCTGCTCGACCTGCCCGGCCTGGCGGTCAGGGGGATGAAGGTCGCAGCGACGATCCCCAGCCTCAACCTGCCGGTCACTCCCGAGATGGTTCAGGGGATGGCGAGCCCGCCATCGTACCTGGCGTTCGCCATCAAGGCCGAGAACAACTCCGTCCGCTGTCAGACCCGCCTGCCGGCCCAGCAGCCGCAGGGAATCATGCGTCTGGTCGGCCTGTTCGTACTGCTCGGTCAGCAGATCCGCCAGAACGGACTGTGAGCGACCTGCGGTCGCGTTCCTGCATCCGGGGAGGTCCTGCCAGCAGGGACGTCCCGCCGGAACGACTGACACTGAGTCAGCCAAAAAACTGACGAGCCGGTCCGGTCCCTGTCGACCCGACCGGCTCTTTTCGTTGCACGGTCCTGCTCCGGGGCCGGGAACGGGCGTCTGCGAGCATCTGCAGAGGTTCGCGTCCGGGGGGGCGGCGTTCGATACAACCGGCGCCGAGCGGATGCCCGGCGTGCCTCACCAGCGGAGAGCACATTGTCCCCCCTTGCACGGACCGCTAGAATCGTCTGCCGGGAGATCGAGCAATGTATCGACCAGAGCCGGTGGCGCACGACTGTTGCGATCCGGCGATTGCCGCCCCGGGAGGATGGAATGTCAACTGGATGGGACAATTCGAGCAGCGGGGCGGCTCAAACCGCATCGCTCGAGGTCCATCTGCTCGGACTGGTCGACTTTGACGCTGCTCTGGCCCTCCAGGAGTACCTCGTCTTTGAAACGGCGGGGCGGACGGACGCACAGGGGACGCTGTTGCTGTGTGAACATCCTCCGCTGATCACGATGGGACGAGAGGCGAGTCGCACTCACCTGCAGACCGATGCCGCGGAGCTTCGTCGACTCGAGATCGACGTCCGCTGGCTCAGTCGCGGAGGCGGTGCTGCCGTTCACGCCCCCGGCCAGCTGGCGATCTACCCGATTCTTCCGCTGGACCGGCTGCAGCTGGGTCTGATGGACTTTCGCCAGCGGCTCGAAGACGCCGCAGCAGCCACCTGTCGTGAAGTTCGCGTACCGGCCAAGCGGTCGGATGCTCAGCCCGGCCTGTGGAGTCGGGGCGGACATGTGGCGATGTTCGGTGCGGCGGTCAAGTCCTGGGTTTCGTACCACGGGATGTATCTGAACGTCGCGCCCCGGCCCCAGTATCTGCGGATGGTCCAGACGAACGCGACCGGTGACCAGGCGACGTCGCTGCAGGCTCAGCGGCTGCGTCGCATCCCCATGCACGGCGTCCGGGAAAGCCTGATTCGCCACATTTCAAACCGATTTGGATACGAACGCGTCCACGTCTACACGGGCCATCCGGCACTGCGACGCGAGACACGACGGATTATCGTTCATGCTTGAGTTGCCGATCGTCACTACGGAGCCCTCGGACACAGTCGCCCCGGAAAAGCCGACCACGCATCGGCGTCGGCTTCCGAAATGGCTGAAGCGTCCCATGCCCTCCGGCGAAATGGCGTACACCAGCCAGGTTGTCGAGGACCTGAATCTCGAAACGGTCTGCGAAAGCGCCAAGTGTCCAAATCGGACGGAGTGCTGGGCGCATCGAACGGCAACATTCATGGTTCTGGGGAACGTCTGCACGCGGCCGTGTGGATTCTGTTCGGTTCCCAAGGGCAAGACCGAAACCGTTCTGGAAGACGAGCCGGAACGGGTTGCCGAAGCCGCCGCCCGACTGGGACTTGAACATGTCGTCATCACCTGCGTGACGCGGGACGATCTTCCGGACGGCGGCGCGGAACACTTCTATCGATGCGTGCTGGCCGTCCGGGAGCGAACCGGTGCCGCCGTCGAAGTGCTCACGTCCGACTTTCGTGGTCGCCGGGAATCGATCTCCCGCGTCGTCGAGGCCCGTCCGGATGTGTTCAACCACAACACCGAAACGGTGCCGCGGCTGTATCAGCGCGTCCGACGGAACTCCAGCTACCAGCGAACACTCGATCTGCTCAAGCAGGTCAAGGACGAAGCGCCGGACATGCCGACCAAGAGCGGCCTGATGCTCGGCCTGGGGGAGACGCTGGAGGAGGTTCTGGATGTCGCGGCGGACCTGCGTCGTCACGGCGTCGAGATGCTGACGCTCGGTCAGTACCTGCAGCCGACGCAGCACCACCTTCCGGTCGAACGGTTCGTACCGCCCGAAGAATTCGACCTGCTGGGAGAACAGTGCCGCCAGATGGGCTTCTCGCTGGTCGCCAGCGGCCCGTTCGTCCGTTCCAGCTACCACGCCGGCGAAATGGCCAGCGTACTCGGCCGTGAGTGAGACAGGACGAACAACGATCGACCTGCCGGACCTGGGTGCCGGCGAGATGCCGGTCCGGCTGGTGCAGTGGCTGGTTGAACCGGGGGCTCCGCTGGCCGCCGGCGAACGCCTGGCGGAAGTCGTAGTCGGCGGCGTGCTGTTTCACGTCGAGTCGCAGACTTCCGGGACGGTCGGGACACTGCTCGTCGAGCGGGACGCGGTTCTGCAGGCCGGGCAGGCTCTGTGCGTGATTGATCCGGACGGAGGCGATGATGAATGACTCATCCGATCGTCACCACAGGCGGACTCCAAACCGTGTCGACCGGACACCAGACCGCCGCAGCGACGTTCCGATTTCGGCAGTCCTGTGCGCTCCGATCGGCAGAGCCGGCGCGGCTCGGCAACCGGGGCGGGCCGAGGCGATTGGCGCGGTTGACAGTGCATCGGGTGACTGCTAGTTTCAGAACATCCCATTTTGTTCTATGTCTCATTTTTTCCGCTGGTCGCGATTACTGCCATCACGAGTACGGTCCGCGACAGGGCAATTCAGCCGCCGTGCTTTCGCTGCTCCCAAGACGAACTGAGAGGGGCATTCTCCTCAGCCCGTCTGCGGCAATGACACCCGGCATACTTCGTCAGTCCGAACGGGACGTGCGGACACCAGTGGAGTCGATTTCCAATGCTGCAAGCCGAACTGAAAGTCATTTCCGGCAAACAGGAAGGGGCCATGATCCCCCTTCCGCTGGGCAAGTTCCTGATTGGACGCGAGGAGGACTGCCATCTGCGTCCGAACAGCGATCTGGTCAGTCGTCACCACTGTGTCTTCAGCACCGACGAGTACTCCCTTCGTGTGCGGGACCTGGGGAGTACGAACGGCACGTTCGTTAACGGCGAGCGGCTGCGAGGAGCGGTGATGCTTAATTCCGGCGACCGCGTGTCGGTTGGCAAGCTGGAATTCGAAGTTGCCATCAAGGAGGTCGCCAAGGTCGTCGAGCCGGGTGAGGAAGAAACCGCGACCGACGCCTTCAACAAGCTCGAAGCCGCGGCCGACGCCCCTCCGGAGACCGGCACTACGGAAACTCTGACCGAGATTCCTGCCATCGAAGAGCCGCCGATGCGGACGGACGAAGAAACGGTGATGCTGCAGGGCGGCGACACCGCCGCTGGAATCCCGACGCACCAGCAGCCGAATCCGCAGCAGCCGAATCCACAGCAGATGACCCCGCCGCCTGGCTACGGCCAGATGCCGATGGGGTATCCGCCACAATATATGCAGTCACCGTACGGCTATCCGGGATACCCGATGCCGCCCATGCCGGGGTACTACCCGCAGCAGGCGATGCCATACCCGCCGATGCAGCAGCCCGGCTATCCGATGCCGCCACAGCAGAATGCTCCGCAGCCGGAGGCTCCGCAGGAGGAAGTCTCGGACGACGTGGAGACAACAGACGGCATTCCGATCCGCCTGCCTGATCCCTCGGAAACCGGAGCCAAGGAGCCGGAACCGAAAGTGGAGAAGAAGGAGGGGGACGAGAAGTCCGGCAAGGAGTCTCCCAGCATGACGGGAACGGCCGAGGACATCATCAAGCAGTACCTGCACCGTCGTCCGAAGTCGTCCTGACAGCGCCGATCGGCGGCCTCCGGCACTCCCGATCGAGTCGGTCGGGCGATTGATCCGGCGGCGCAGTGCGCGGTATGCTCAAGCAACAATGTCGCTCCGCTGCGTGAGCGCGGATTCGGGTCGATCTGAGGAGATTGCATCGTGGCCGAAGGTTCTGAACAGCAGCGCCGCTACAAGGAGTTTCTGGATCTGCTGCCGCTCACCCTCTCGCTGGCAGGCCTGCCCGAGAGCGAGCACGGGCGGTATTACAACGAAGAGCAGATCGAAACCCGTCTGTTTGCCGTGCGACACGCCTACCGGGCGGCCCGCAGCCTGGTGCGGGAAGTCGTCCAGAAGCCGTAGCGATCGCGGGCCTGCTGCTGCCCGGTCGCGGTCTCGGATCCCCGTGACATCTCCTGAAACCGTACTCCGACTGCCGGGGTAGATGTCATCAGGAGCTGTGACGTGTGAGCGACCTGAGACAACTCCTTCAACGCTGTCTTGCCGGCGAGGAAGAGGGTGCGCGAGAATTCGTGGCCCGATTTCAGCAGCCGGTGTTCGGCCTGTGCTACCGCATGCTGGGACATTTCCAGGATGCGGAGGATGTCACACAGGATGCGTTGCTGCGAGCGCTGCGCCACCTGTCCCGCTGGGACCAGTCCCGACCGTTCCGGCCCTGGCTGATGGCAATTGCCGCCAACCGCTGCCGGACCGCGCTCGACCGGCGCCGTCGTCGCCCTCACCCCACAGCCGAAACGGTCGACACCGCCGTCGCTCCCCCGGAGCCGACCGGCGATCTGGGGGAAGAACTGCAACTCGCACTCGAAAGCGTGCGCGACGAACTGCGATGCTGTTTCGTGCTGTTCTATCAGGACGGCATGAGCTGCGCCGAAATCAGTGAGGCGATGAACGTTCCGGAAGGAACCGTCAAGACGTGGCTGCACCGGACGCGTCGGCAACTCGCCGAGCGGCTCCGCCAGCGGGGCATTGTCCCGGAGACGACACATGAACTGCCAGGACTTTCTTCAACACGTTGAAGACGAACTGCTCAGCCACCCGGAGGCGGCGGTCGCAAGCCTGCGCGCCCACCTGGCGGACTGCGACCAGACCTCGTGCCGCGAGTTTCTCGAAAACACTCTCGCCATCGAGGAGGCCGTCCGCGTGTGGCGCGATCAGACGCCACAGGTGGACGTGACCGGCACCGTGCTCACCCGCTGGAAGACCGAGGCCGCGGTTCCAGACGTTCGCGAGCCGGTGCGTCCGTCCGAGTCGCCGTCCCTGCACCGCGCGACTCCCGATCCAACGCCGCCACCGGCGTCCCGCGCCTGGCCGGTTGTCCTGGCTGTCGCCCTGCTGATGCTGACGCTCCCGCTGCTTGTCCCAGGTCGCTCGGGAAAGAACGACCGTGCGGGAACCGGGCCCGTGACGGCGGTGGAACCGTCGGTCCCCTCCCCCACTCCGTCGCCGAATGTCGCTGATGCGGAGCCGCACACCGCAGTCGTGCGCGATCGCAGCATCGCATACTACAATGCCGCCCAGCATGCGACGCGGATGGTGACGGATGCCGTTGTTCTGGTGCTTCCGGACGACGACCCGTCCAGCCAGTTCGAGGATCCGACGCACGTCCCCGAGTGGGTCGGCCACTGGGGAGAGCAGATTGAACCGCTCAAGACTCAGTTTGACAGCGCGGTTCGGTCACTGATGAATGTTCTGCCCGAACCGATGCCGGCCACCTGAAACACCGGCAGATTCTCCGGTCCGACGGCATTCGCGGGGCGGGATGCGTCCTCTTTCGCTGCGCAGGCCTCCGTTGCGTAATGCTGCTGCCTGCGACCGGCGGCTCAGGCCGGTGCATCTGCTGCAACTGGCAGAATCGGAGCGACTTGCAGGTTCACTGCCAGTTTCCCCGCCTTTCCTGTCACCCCCTTTTGCCTGGACGGTGAACCGGGAGCATAGTTTGGTTGAAGGAGCGTGCATACCGGCGGGGCCTGAGCCATGTGGCTGCACGGAGTGCCCCACTCAGGCAGGTGATCCCCTCAACCAACTGCCACAGGAAGCAGGAATGCCAGCGACAGAGACAGAGAGTACCGAATCCACAGATCTGACAGTCGATCGACGATCGCGAAACCGTCGCGTGCTTGCCGATCGACGCGTCAACACCGACGAAAACTACTCCGGCCCCGAGCGTCGGAAGTCGCAGCGTCGCAAGACGGACCGTCGTCGGCTGATCGATCCGACCACGTGCGAACGCGACTACAAGCCGGACGAAATCGAGTTCATGAAGGCGATGGACGACTACAAGCGCCGCAGCGGTCGCCAGTTTCCGACATGGAGCGAAGTCCTCGAAGTGCTTCGCGATCTGGGCTACCGCAAGGTCGCCCCGCCGACGCGGACCTACGAATAGCAGCGGCAGCCGGCGTCGCCCCGAATTCACGCGGGGACCGGCAGCAACTCCGAACGACAGTCCGATTCCACCAACAGGCACGCTCGATCTGCATGGATCGACCGTGCCTGTTTTCGTTGGAATCACGGCTCAACGCGCTGACTTCGGGCCAAAACGGCTGGCGTTCAGGCTTCCGGCCGGTACCAGATGCAGACCGTCAGGTGAGCGGTCCCGCGTCGTTCGCTCTCCGACTGCGTGACCCGCAGGATCTCGCCCGGCGTGTGTTCGAGCCATTCGTTGATATGCTCTTCGAGACTGGTCTCGATGACGGTCGATCCCGTGCCGCTGGAATAGGTAAAGACTTTGACGCGTTCGTTCATGACTCGACTCCGACGATGACGAAGGCGGCGTGCCTGAGCTGACGGGCCTGCCCCGACGGATCGCGACAGACCGGCCGGATCAGACCAGCCCAATCAGACCAGCCATTCCGGGCGGACCAGCATGATCACTCCCAGGACCAGGATGACGCTGCCGCTGAGCAGTTTCAGCCAGCGTCCCTGGGTCTCCTGCAGCTTGTGTCGTCCCAGCGTGACGACGACCAGGGTTACCATCAGGGCGTCGTCTGCCACGTAGGCAAGGTTGTACAGGCCCAGGTACAGGTAGTTGTTCCAGGTCGGCAGGTTCTGCATCGCGAGAATCTGCGTGTACAGTGCCGGGAGCCCGGCCGTGCAAAGCAGTTCGACAATGTTGACCAGCACAGCAAGGATCGAAGCACCGACAATGGCGCCGACGAGATTCTCCGCCGTGACGATCCGCCGGACGCGGGCATAGATCCCGGGCTTGGCCGCCTCGGGGATCGACAGCGACACGCCCTTCTTGAAAGCGAAGTAGTCCTTCACGTGAATGCTGCCCACAACGATGGCGATCGTTCCCAGCAGCACCTGCACCCACCGGAGCAGCCCCACAAACAGAAAGACGTTGAGCCAGGCGGCCATGAAGGCGAAGTACGCCAGCCCGCTGATGCACACGAACGTTCCCGCAACCGCGAGAATCTTCCATCGCTGTTTCAGGTTCACCAGAATCGACAGCAGGAACAGCAGCACCCACATCGCACAGGGGTTGAAGCCGTCGATCAGGCCGATGGCGATCGTGAAGAGCGGCAACCCCATCGCGTCGAGGTTCAGCCTGCCCAGCACGGGAACCTCGACTACCTGCGAGTCGGCCACGGTGGGACCGCCCGACTCGCCCTCCGGCAGCGGCAGGTCATCCCCCGGGAGCGGCAGCGTCTCCTCGTCACCCGGCAGGGGGAGCATGTCGTCGTCCCCGAATTCGCCAGCGGGAGACTCCGGGGGGAGTGGTAACGGTGGCGGCAGGTCCGACTGTCCCGGTGTCGCGGCGTCCTCCCCGGAGTCTGTCTGAGCGTTCGCAATGAGCCCGATGACTGTCGCCACGTGACAGGCACACGCCGTCCGAGCGATGTGCAAAGTCCCGAGCCCCCCTTCGAACGGCGCCAGGGGGCGAGTGCGCGGAATGAGGCCTCCGTTGAGCCTTACGGGACACTCGGTGGTCCAGAGGTTCAGCTCTTTCTCGAGGCGACGACGCATCAGACCGGACGCGTCAAAGCCGACCATCAGTTTGTCACAGAAGTGAAAGACCGGCACACTGACGGCAGCCACCTTGTACCTGCGGGTCAGCGCCTGGAGTGCATCGCGAGCCCGGGCATCCGAGACGATGTCGAAGATGCGGACCTCCAGCCCCGGGTAGAGCTGCGTGTAGGTCTTGAGATACGCTCGCGCCTGGGCGCACTTCGGACAGCCGGCGCGGGTGTAGACATCCATGCGGAGCAGAGACTTCAGGCGCCCCTCGATCGGTGTCGTCCCGGCCAGACCGTGGATGATCTGCCGGCAGCCGTAGACGAGTGGCAACTCCACTCCGGTCTGCCTGTAGTACTTGAGGAGACGATCGAGCCGCTGCTGTGCGGCTTCCGCTTCTCCGCCATCGAGGTCGAACTGCCGCAACCGGACTCCGTCCCGCTCCGCGACATACTCTGCCACCTGCCGGACCGCCTCGGCTGATGGAGCATCAGAGGCACGGTAGTAGACTTCGAGGTTGATGCACCTCGGTCCGGCTGCGGCGACCGATGACGCTCCGGCGAGCACGACGATGGCGAGCGCCCGGATCCATGTCGTCCCCGCCCTGATGCAGCATGTCATGACAGCCTCCCTCGCGTTCGACGGGTCAGATGCCCCGGGAAGGTGTCCTTACCGCCGGAGCACCGGTTCTGTCACAGCTGTGCGATACCGCGCATCCGCCATCGCGGCGTCATCGGGAAGTGCTTCGCCGCTGTCGACAGCGAACTCCCGGCCAGCACGCGGACCGTGTCGCGATGCCGAACCACGCCGGAAAACAGACGGGCGTTTCGCGTTGGGAATGGTGCGAATCTCATGCCCGATCCGCGCCGACGTTCGCCGCCCTCCTGCCGTGCACCGCGCGGTTGACGACAACACGCCTGCATGCGAGAGTCGTGGATCTTCGTTTGACTCACCCGACAGTTCGAAAACCGTATGCGACGCGGGCCGCTGGCGGTCTGTACCTGCCCGTCCGGGAAGGCTGCCGGCAGCCCCGGCCTGCAGTCGTTCAGTGCAAGGAGTTCACCATGGGATCGGCCTGGCTCGCTGTGCTCTCGCTGCTGCCGATCGCGTCTGTCGGCCTGCTCCTGGTGGGGCTGCGGTGGCCGTCGACGCGAGCCATGCCGGTCTGCTACGTGGTTGTCGTGCTGCTGGCACTGATGGTGTGGGGCGTTCCGTCGTCGATCGTTGCCGCTGCGTCGGTCAAGGGGCTGATTGTCGCGGCATCGCTGCTGTACATCGTGTTCGGCGCGATTCTGCTGCTGAACACGCTGGATCAGAGCGGCGGTCTGGCGCGCATTCGCCAGTCATTCGTCGACATCACACCGGACCGCAGGATTCAGGCCATTATCATCGCGTGGCTGTTTGGTTCGTTCATTGAAGGGGCAGCCGGGTTCGGAACACCTGCTGCGGTCTGCGTTCCGCTGCTGGCGGCACTCGGCTTTCCTCCGATGGGAGCCGTGGTCGTCGGGATGGTGATTCAGAGTACGCCGGTCTCCTTCGGAGCTGTCGGGACTCCGATCGTCATCGGTGTCAACAGTGGCCTGTCGTCGGACGCCGGTGTCATGGCGTGGGCCGACGCGCACGGCTACGTCCCGTGGCGATCGTTTCTGCAGATGATCGGCCTGAAGGTCGCGCTGATGCACACGATGACCGGGATCGTTATTCCCCTGTTTGCCGTCTCGTTGCTCACCCGATTCTTTGGGCCGAACCGGTCCTGGCGGGACGGACTCGAAGTCTGGCCGTTTGCCGTCTTTGCCGCCCTGGCGATGACCGGTCCGTACCTGCTTGTCGCGTGGCTGCTCGGGCCGGAGTTTCCTTCGCTGTTCGGTGGTCTGATCGGCCTGGCAATCGTCGTCACGGCAGCGCGTACGGGTTTTCTGATGCCTCCGGCTGACCGTCCCTGGCAGTTCGCCCCGCGCAGTGAGTGGGACGAAACGTGGACAGGAATATTCCGCTTTGGAGACGACGAAACCGACGATGCCCAGTCGCCGATCGGACTGGGCCGGGCCTGGACGCCGTACCTGCTGGTAGGGCTTCTGCTGGTGATCACCCGTCTGCGCGAGTTGCCGGTCGCCGGCTGGCTCAAATCGTGGTCGTTGTCGTGGCCGGAGATCTTCGGCACCCGCATCTCGGCGAGTGCCGAACCACTGTATCTCCCTGGGGCGGTCTTTCTGGTCGTCTCGCTGATCACGTTTGCGCTGCACCGGATGCCGGTCGCCAGCTACGGCCTGGCGTGGTCCCGTTCGCTGCGGGCGCTGGTGAGTGCCTCGGTGGCGCTGGTGTTCACCGTGCCGATGGTGCAGGTCTTCATCAACAGCGAAGGAGGCTCGGCCGGGTACCCGAAGATGCCGATCGCTCTGGCGGACGGCATGGCGGAACTCTCCGGTCAGGCGTGGCCGGTCTTTGCACCGCTGATCGGAGGACTGGGCGCGTTCGTTGCCGGAAGCAATACGATCAGCAACATGATGTTTTCGCTGTTCCAGTTCGGCATGGGGGAACGCATCGGCGTCGATCCGAGCTGGATGGTGGCCCTGCAGGCCGTGGGAGGAGCGGCCGGCAACATGATCTGCGTCCACAATGTCGTCGCCGCCTCAGCGGTCGTCGGCCTGGTGGGTCGGGAGGGTGCCGTCATCCGCCGGACGCTGCTGCCGTTCGCCTACTATGCCCTGCTGCCCGGCCTGGTCGGCTACTCGATCGTGTGGTCGTCGTCACGCGGAGTGATCAACTTTGGATCGGTCGGCGCGGTCGTGTTGCTCGCACTTCTGATCGGATGGATCGCCCGCCAGCTGCATGGAGGCGGCGATGCATTGCCTGAAGCCCCAGAAGAGGTCGATTCCGAACGCTGATCGGCCCCACACGGAGCGACGATCCACAACACGTCCGTCGCCCGTCACACCTCGACCTCGACCAGCTCGCAACTCTTCGCATAGCCGAGTGAGCGTTTCACTGTCGGAAAGATGCGTGCAGCTGTAATCGCATAGGCGAGTTCCACCAATCCCCGATCACCGTAGCGGTCCTCGATCCGCTGCCGTACCGACGGGTCAGGCTCCCGGGCCGCCGCAACGGCGCCCGCAAACGCGACGACGTCCTGAAGTGGCTCTGCAAGATCGTCGGTGCGTCGATCAAGGATGGTGCGAATCAGATCCGGCGAAAGACCATCCTTGCGGGAGAGATTGACTTCGACCTGCACGCAGGTTCCGCAGTCTTCATGCTGAACCGCGACGAGCCGGGCCGCATGCCAGACGTCCGCCGGCAGAACATCCCGATAGCGGGTGAAGGGAATCACCTTTTTGAACGTGAAGAACGCTCGAGTCGATGTCCGGACGATGTGACGGATGTAGTCCAGCGAGGCCCCGAGGTACTTCTCCTGGTGATTCAGGGCCCGCATGATCAACGCCTTGAGCATGGTCCTCTGCTCCCCTGCCCGAGTGGGTGACTGTGTGAGCCTTTCTGATATCGGCGTCCGTCGTCACGGGCCTGTATCGTCTCCGCCCGTCTTCCCGCCTGCGGCGTCCCCCCGGGCCGGGTGTTCCGCTGCCGACGTCCCTTCGAAGACTTCGTACGGTGAGGGCGTGGGCCACTGCGGCAGCAGCGGGACGAGCATGATGCCGGCGACGACGACGAGTTGAAGGACTTCGGTCCCGGTGTTGTGGACGCGATGGACGACATCGGGCCGGTTGAGCACCGCCGTCCCGGGTGCGAGAGGATGCCGTCGCCCCTCTGCTTCCAGCTCACCGACGCCCTTGACGACGTAGTAGACCTCTTCGCACCGGTGCCGGTGCAACGGGGAATGCGTGCCCGGTTCAATCTCGACGACGCCGAGACAGAGTGTCATCGGGTCGAATCCGGTCTCCGGATAGATGAGCTTGTAGTCGCGAACCTGGCCGTCGGTCTGCTGCATTGCGGACCCGTCGAGCCATTGCTCGCGGGAAATCGTCACACGTTGCGTCGGCGTCGTCATGGTCGGCTCCCTGTGAGGAGAGAAACGGGTGCCGGGCCGGCCACTATCGCCGCCCATCCCTCCCTGTCCCCCTATTCTGTCCCGCAAATTCATCTTGCCGCGATTTGGAAGACTGTCGTAGCATTCAGGATAGCCCTTCCATCGAATGACGCGAGGCAGTCATGAATTCATCCATTCGCATCCTTCCGGCCGTTCTGGCGCTTCTCCTGCTGGTGACCATCCCGGCAGTTGCTCAGGAGACCGGTCGCCCTGCTGCCGGCTCGACCCGGGGAACAAAGACCATCATTCAGGTCGAGTTGCTCACGAGTCGGTTCAGTGATCCGCTCGTCAGTCAGGAGTGGGGACGCCAGTTTGAGAAGCTGGGGATCATCGCCCGCATCCGGCAGCCGGTCTTCGACGAAGAGCCGGAGGTCAAGGAGTCGGTTCGGGGGACGTTGCGGCTGGTGAAGCTGATCGGCCAGATCGATCGGGACGGATCGGCGGTGTTCCCGGGACACCGGTTCCGCCAGTCCCAGGCGGATGAACTTGCCGAGTGGATCGAAGAGTTGAAGACGTACGGCGCTCAGGGAGCACCGACCGGGAAGCCGCTGTGGGGGCTGCAGCGGGCGCAGTTCACGGAGATCTTCGACTCACTGAAAGCAACAATCGAAGGCGAGACGAAGGGCCGCCCGGTCGAAGAGGTGATCGCCGCGATGCCCCTGCCAGCGAACTATCCGGTCCGATGGCATACAAGCACGGACACGATCCGCGAGACTGCAAGCAGCATCATGGTCCAGCAGGAGGTCCGTGGGCTGAGCACCGGGACCGGTCTGGCCATTATTCTTGCCGACCTGGGACTCGGATACCGGCCGCTGCGCACGCCGACCGGCTCGATCGAGCTGGTCATCCAGCGGCTCAGCGATGCCCCCGACGCCTGGCCGGTGGGATGGGATCCGCTCGAGGGCACGTCGCGGCTGCAGCTGGCACCGACGATGTTCCAGATGGAGCGGGTTGGATTCGACGAGGTCCCGCTGATCGAGATCCTCAATGCGATCGAAACCGCGACCGGCGTCCCGATCATCGTCGACTACGGACGCTGCCGGGCACACGATATCGACCCGCACGAGGTTCGGGTCAGTTATCCGTCGAAACGGACCGCATGGGCACTGCTGGTGAACAGTGTCGTTCGGCAGGCCCGGCTGACCAAGGAGTTCAAGGTCGACGAAGCGGGCCACACGTTCCTGTACATCTATCCGTTCGTCCCCAAGCCAGCTGCGCCGTAGCGCAACTGGTCTCGGCGACGACCGGTTCGGTCAGGGAACCGGTTCGGCACTGGGCGGGTAGGCGAGCAGCTCCTGGCGAACCGCCGCATCCGCCGGGCGGGTCGAACCGATCACCGCTGCCAGAGCGGTCTTCATTGCCGGCTCCGACTCGTTGGTCCAGGCCGCTTCGAGCAGCTTCAGGCTGTCGTTCCGCACCAGCACTCCGTAGCGCTGGATGTGAAACGCGAGCTGATTCGCCGCCGTCTCGCGGACCGGCAGGTCGGCCCCCGGAGCCAGAGCGATTTCGACGAGATACTTCTGGACGGAGGCTCGCGGAATCGCCCCCAGGGCAATGATGGCGTCGGCGGCGACATCGGGATTGGCAGCGGCATCGACGAGCGCTTCTTCGGCCGGCACCAGGTCGAACACGCTGGTACGCTGGCCCAGTGCAATGTGCCTCAGCCAGTAGGCCGACTCCCGAATCCGCTGATCCCGCTGCTGCGGCGTCAGTGGCTGGGTGGTCAGCTGGGCCAGGAACGGCCGGAGGTATCGGTTGACCTCACTGGCATCGTTGACTTCCGGAAGGAACGTCACGCCGGGATTGCGGCTGGCCAGCCAACGGGTTCGCCCCTCGAGTCCTGCCGGCCCGTAGATCATCACGGGAACATGAGCGGTGCGGGCGTCGGCCTTGAGATTTGCCACCGTCTGGCTCAGCTCCCAGCGGATCGCGTTCATGTGCACGACGGCCAGCTCGACATCTCCCCGGTGCGCGGCGAGCTGGAACCCTTCGGCTCCCGTCCGGGCGATGCCGGCTTCGAATCCAAGATCCCGCAGGTACGACGCCAGCGTCGTGGCCCGATCGGCATTCGGATCAATAACGACCGTCCGCTTGCGGGGCGTTGCATTCAGGTTGCGTGCGAAGATCTCGACGACTCGACGGGAACCGCGGAACGGCTCATCGGGGTCAAGCTGCATGATCGCTGTCGCAGCGGCAAACTGAACGCTGGGATCACGAGCATCGAGTGCCGCTGCCAGCAGTGAAGGACGCTCTTCGGTGCTGTCCAGCAGGTGCCGGCTGCCATTCTGGCTGAGAACCCGCAGGACGGCGGTCGCCGCCGGGTAGTTCCCGGTATCGAGCGAAAGAGCCAGTACATCGGCACACAGTGCCGGACCGGCCACCAGCGCGAGGTTGTGGGCGGTACCGGGGCCCTCGGCAACGGGCTCGTTCGGCCCTGCGGCGAGCGCATCGCGGGCCAGCAGCGTTGCCATCAGGAGAACCTGAGGTTCAACCCGCTTGTCGGAGATCTCGACGGCATCGCGGGCGAACTGCTCGGCTCGATACAGCGAGGCACTGGCCGGGGTGACCAGGTTCTCGACAACCGTCTGCTCGGTGTCGCTCCACGACCAGAGAACCACCTTGCCGTCTTCGTTCAGCGGCCATTCGTAGTCGAAGGCGAACAGCTCCGTGCCGGCCGCCAGCAACCGGTCCACAACGCCGTTCTGACTCAGCCGGTTTCGCTTCTCCGCGTCGCCGTACAGAATTCGGGCGAGCGCATCGTAGGCCGCCGACTGAACACCGTTACTGTTCTGAGGATTGGCCGCCTGAGCCCACAGGTAAGGAACCGCCTGTTCGTCGCCGATCCAGCCGAGTGCCTCGATGCAGGCGGCACGGACGGCATCGTTACCGGCCTGCAGACCGCCAATGAGCGCCGGAATCGCGTCCGTGCCGAGACGCGTGAGCGTATAGACGACCAGGTCGGGCTCGATGTTCGACCTGGAATCCGTCAGCCGGTTGAGAAGGGGCGGGACGGCGTAGGCCCGCAGGAACCTCAGTTCGGTGATTGCCTTCTCGCGTTCTTCCGGAGAGTCGTCCAGCCGCTCGATCAGGCTGTTCACGTACGCGGGATCATTGAGCTGACGCGTCGCTGCCGCGTTGATGCGTTTGAGGAGTTCGCCCGCGACCGGCTGGAGTTCCTCCGATCGGGAGAGTCTCAGGAACGTTGCCGTGCCGAACTCATTGCGAAGCGCGATGAGTTCCGCGTCGTCCGGTTCGGCGTCGAGAATCTGCCGCAGGTAGGTCTGGGCCAGATCAGGGCGGGCCAGCTTGAGCATCAGCATGGCGGCGTCGACCCGCTCCTTGGCGTTGGTCGGCTCGGAGGCCAGCGGAGACTGTGCCGACTCGTCCCCCGCAACATCAGCGGGAGGCTGGGCCGGGACCGGTCCGGGTACCAGGCTCAGACAGGCCGTAATCAACAACAGCCGGGACGCGTGACGCTGCATCATCGGGACAACTCCGGGCGTTCCAGTTTGACCTCATTGCGAGCCGCTCAGCTTCTCAATGTCCCCCATCGGGCCATCGCCGGCAATGGGGAGGCGCGGATGAACGCCGGGACGCTCACCACTCGGCCAGCTCGCATCGGTACTATCGAAATCGCCGGGGAAGACTCTTGAGCGGGTCGTCCCTCCAGAGCCGGCGGTAATGATGATCCCACCGGAGCTGGAAGCATTTCCCTATTGTCCCGTGGATTCGTCACAACCGGCACAACCGGAACAGTCCGCTCAGGCCAACCGTTCGGCGGCAATGAGGTCGTGGTACGTTTCGCGGCGGCGGATCAGCCGGGCCTGCTCACCATCCACGAGCACTTCGGCTCCCCGCGGCCGGGAGTTGTAGTTGCTGCTCATCACCGTTCCGTAGGCCCCCGCGCTGAACGTCGAGAGGTATTCGCCCCGGTGGATCTCCGGCAGCCAGCGGTCCTTCGCCAGGCAGTCTCCCGACTCGCAGACCGGCCCCACGACATCGACCGGCTGACAGCCCTCGATCTCGGCTTCGTAGTCAGCCGGCGCGGGAACACGGGGCGACACCGGCCAGATCCGGTGGAACGAATCGTACATCGCAGGACGGACCAGATCGTTCATCGCCGCATCCTGGATGACGAACTGCTTGCCCCCTTCGTGCTTGGTGAAGATCACCTGTGAGACGAGCACGCCGGCGTTGCCGCAGATCGACCGGCCCGGTTCGAGAGCCAGCCGGCACTCGGCCTCGCGGACATACGGCAGGATGACATCGGCATAGGTCGAGGCAGGAGGCGCTTCGTTCCCCTTGTAGCTGAGGCCGAAACCGCCCCCCAGATTGATCCAGTTGGTCTCGTGTCCCTCTGCCCGCAGCTGCCGCACGACATCCCGGGCCTTCTTCGCGGCCGCCTCGTACGGATCGGTCGTGAGAATCGGCGACCCCAGGTGCATGTGAATACCACGGAGCTCGAGGTGCGGATCGGCAAGCACCTTGGCAGCCAATTCGTTGTGCCGCTCGATATCCATCCCGAACTTGTTGCCGCGCTTGCCCGTCGTCGTCTTGGCGTGCGTCTTCGCGTCGATGTCGGGGTTCAGCCGGAGTGCGACCGGGGCGACACATCCGAGTTCAGCGGCCACTGCCGAGATCGCGTCGAGTTCCCCTTCGCTCTCGACGTTGAACATCAGGATCTTCGCCTGGAGCGCTGCGCGGATCTCATCATCCGTCTTGCCGACGCCGGCGAACACGACCTTCGTCGGATCGGCGCCGGCCTGCTGCACGCGGTACAGCTCGCCGCCGGAGACGACGTCGAAGCTGCTGCCGGCCTCGCCGAGCAGCTTGAGGATGCTGAGATTCGAGTTGGCCTTCACCGAGTAGCAGATGACCGGTTCGGCTTCGGCGAAGGCGTCACGGATGGCACCGAACTCGTGGAGCAGTTTGGCCTGAGAGTAGACCCACAGTGGGGTACCGTACTCTTCGGCAAGCCGCCTGACCGGGACATCTTCGCAGTAAAGTTCGCCGTCGCGATACTGAAAGGCTTCCATCGTCTGCTCGATTGATTCGGCGTTTGGAAAACGAGCCCGACCGCCGCGCTTCGCGACTGCCGGGCTGGATGATCTCGCAATGTCGTCCGTGTCCACAACTGGCCGGACGTGACGCGGCACCGGTTCAGGTGGTCGCAGCGAAGCGGTGCCTGGCCAGCAGCTCGGCAATCTGCACGGCGTTCGTCGCTGCACCTTTCCGCAGGTTGTCGCTGACGCACCAGAAGTTCAGGCCATTCGGATGCGACAGGTCCCGCCGGATGCGGCCGATGAAGACCTCGTCGGAACCGTCACAGGTGCTCGGCAGCGGGTAGACCCCATTGCCAAGATCGTCGACAACGGTAATGCCCGGGAATTCCTCGAAGAGGCGGCGGGCCTCTTCGGGCGAGACCGGCTGTTCCGTTTCGACAATGATCGATTCGCTGTGGCAGTTGGCGACAGGAACACGGACACAGGTCGGGCTCACAAGGATCGACTCGTCGCCGAGAATCTTCCGCGTCTCGTACACCATCTTCATTTCTTCGCTGGTGTACCCGTCTTCCTTCTCGCGGCCGATCTGCGGGATGCAGTTGAAGGCAATCGGATGTGCGAACGCCTGATAGTCGTATGCCGTGCCTTCGAGGTGGGCGCGGGTCCCCTCAGTCAGGTCGGCGTTCCCCTGCACTCCGGCCCCGCTCGTCGCCTGGTAGGTGCTGACGACGACACGGCGTACAGTCGCGGCGTCATGCAGCGGCTTGAGCGCCATGACCATCTGAGTGGTCGAGCAGTTGGGGCTGGCGATGATCCCCTTCGCCTCAAGCGCCGCCTGCGGATTGACTTCCGGGATCACCAGGGCAACCGACTCGTTCATCCGCCAGTAGCCGGACTCGTCGATGACCGTGGCGCCGGCGTCGACCGCGGCCGGCAGGAAGTCGCGTGCGGTGTCATCCGGAGTCGTGGAAAGGACGAGATCGATGCCATCGAACACGTCGGTCCGCAGCTCTTCGACCGTGTAATCCTTACCTTTGAACGTCAGCGTCGTGCCGGCGCTTCGGGCCGAAGCGAAGAAGCGGAACTCGCGGGCCGGGAAATCACGCTCTTCGAGGAGCTGGCGCATAATGCGTCCGACTGCCCCGGTAGCGCCGACAAGCGCGACGGTCTGAAACACGGAAACCTCTCCTGCATTGGGAACGCAGCGACAGATCGAAAGCGGACGGTCCGGGGCAACGGGCAAGGGCCTCACCGGACAGAGCTTCCAGCGCCCGAACAGGGCTCGCGTCACAGCCCGGAGGCCGGACAGTCACCTGGAAGCGTTGAGTCTAGACGCCGAAGCAGCCGGCATGCAAACCGCCCCCGAGAAAACCGGGCGCATGCCGCACCACCGACGCAGCAGCAGACTTTGCAGTACAAAGGCTTCCGTGCCGTATTGCATCACGCGACAGCCGGATCGCGCCCGCACATCACTGGCGTGCGGGCATGCGACAGAACCGGCTTCAGCTGTTGCCGTCGGCGTGCTTCTTCAGCAGCCGCGACAGGCGCGATTTCGTGCGAGCAGCCGTATTGCGGTGGACCAGCCCCTTGGCGGCCGCCTTGTCAAGCTGTTTGACGGCGACGCGGAACAGGTCACGTGCCTGATCGTGCTCACCCGACTCGGCAGCGGTACGGCACTTCTTGATCGCCGTTCGCAGGGCCGACCGGTGTGTGCGGTTGTGCTGACGCCGCTTCAGGTTCTGACGCAAAGCCTTTTTGGCGCTCGTGGAATTTGGCATGAGCGGTGACTCTTCCTCAACTGACTCTCGTCAATGCCGGCCCCAATGTGCTCCAGAAGGGGGCGGCGATTCCGGGAATTCCGTAACTTAGCAGGGAGATTCGCAGAAATCCAGCGTCCGGTCACATCCGTTCAGGAGGCGCCGAAAGTGGCGACGGTGCAACGCCGCCCCCCACCACCGTGGTCGCTGCAACTTTTTCCGGCTCCCCGCATTGTGGCAACTGCACCGGTCTGGACCGCATTCTGCAATCGGACGCCCCCTACCGACGCTCGCCATGCTCGTAGAGCTGCTCGACGATCGGATCGAGAAACCGGCCCAGCTTGTCCGCAGCGGTCTGGGCCTGCTCGCGCAGCTTCCACATGTCCGACACGCTCGAGGGACGCTTGATCAGCGAGGCGGCGATCGCGCCGGCCCGGATCGAACCGGTGCCCCCCAGGACGGTCAGGACTTCCGCCGGCAGATCCCGTGACAGGTCATCACTGATTCCGCGGATCGCCATGAAGCGGGTCCGGGTCTCCTGGCAGACCTGCGCCACGGCGAGGCTTTCGAGATCGCAGGCGAGCGCTTCGGTCTGCCCTGCGAGTGCCCGCTTTTCGTCGACCGTGCGAACAATCTCGTCGGCGGTGACCAGTCGGCCCACGTGCAATCCATGCTCCGGATCGTGGGCCATGTTCATGTCGACCGACAGTTCATGGCCGTGCGTATCGACGATCGAGTTGGCAACAACAATGTCGCCGATCTGCATGTCGTCGCGCAGCGCGCCGGAGAACCCGACCGACAGGACCCAGTCGGGCGTGTGCGCGTCGATAAGCGACTGCGTCGCCCGTCGGGCCCGTGCGAATCCGGCCCCGGACTCGACGATCGCGACGCGGGCTTCACCCAGAAACCCGCCGCGAAAGACGAATTTCCCGCCCACGTACTTCCGGACGCGGTCACATCGCGCGAGAAAGGGCGCGACTTCCATCTTCAGCGCGCAGACGATGCCGATATCGGCATGGGCCTTGTCGGTCGTCGGTTGAGGCGTGTCGCTCATGGCACCGGGGTCACCCGCGGGAACGGACGAATTCCCCCATGACCTCGATCAGTCGATCGACGCCTTCGGGGGGAAACGCATTGTAGATACTCGCCCGCATACCGCCGACGCTGCGGTGTCCCTTCAGGCCGTCCAGCCCACGCTCCTTCGCGTAGCTGATGAACTCCGCGTCGAGATCGGGATTGCCGGTCACGAACGTGACGTTCATCAGGGAGCGGCTGTCCGCCTCTGCAGCCGCCTGGAACAGCGGGCTCTCGTCGATGGCCGCGTACAGCTTCTCGGCCTTCTCGCGGTTCCGACGATGCATCTCGTCCAGACCGCCCTGCTTGAGCAGCCACTTGAACACCAGCCCCATCAGGTAGATGCCGAAGGTGGGCGGCGTGTTGTAGCAGGAGTCGTTTTCGGCATGGATGCGGTACTGAAGCATCTCCGGAATGTCGGAGCGGCCGGCCTCCACCAGATCATCGCGGATGATCACCAGCGTCACACCGGACGGTCCCAGATTCTTCTGGGCTCCCGCGTAGATGATCCCGTACTTCGAGACGTCGATCGGCCGGCAGAAGATATCGCTGCTGGCGTCACACACCAGTGGTGCGCTACCGGGAGCATCCGGCTCGGATGCCCACTGAGTCCCGAAGATCGTGTTGTTCGAGGTGAAGTGGACGTACCGGGGATCGCTGCTGTAGTCGAACTGCCGCGGAATGTACGTGAAGTTGCGATCGTCGCTGCTGGCTGCGACGTGTGCCGTACCGAAACGCTTCGCCTGAGCCACCGCTTTCTTCGACCAGGAACCGGTGACGAGGTAGTCGGCGGTCTGGCCGTCCTCGAGGAAGTTCATCGGAATCTGGAAGAACTGCGTCGAGGCGCCCCCCTGGAGGAAGAGAACGCGGTAGTTGTCCGGAATCGACGCGAGTTTGCGGCAGTCGGCTTCGGCTTGCGCGAGGACTGCCGAGAACGCCTTGCCGCGGTGCGAGTGCTCCATGATGCCGACCCCGGTGTCGCCCAGGGAGAGCAGGTTTTCGCGTGCTTCTTCGAGCACTTCGACAGGCAGCACGGCCGGGCCGGCCGAGAAGTTGAAGATCCTCTCGCTCATCACGTTTACTCGCAGTTCGGTCGAGGTCCTGGAAACGGACCGGTGTGTCGGAGTGAGTCTGCAGGGTTTCTATATCGGTCCGCCGCGCAAACCGTCAATGGCACGCCGGTCCTGCAGGTCACGAGCAGGACGGTTCCGGTTGCAGCAGACGGGTCATCTGTCATGGTCGAACGGCGTCCCCGGACGCAAGCGGGACGTCGCTTCGTTGCGGCGGGCGCGGTATCATTCGAGGGTTGCCACCCGGATCGGGCCCGATATGATGCGCGTTCGCTTCATCGCACGCCCCACCGCGACGGAAAAGTACCTGACTCCATGACAAGTCGCGCCTCCTCAGGCCCGCGCCCGCACTCGTTTCAGCCCCCGCAGGGTGAACTGACAATCCTCTCCGGGTCGGCCAACCCCGGGCTATCCAGCCGCATCGCCGCCGAACTGGGAGTCAATCCCACCCCGTGCGAAGCCCATTACTTCAGCGAGGGGAACGTCTTCGTCCGCATCCTGGAGAATGTGCGGGGACGCGACTGCTACATCATTCAGGGGGTGCACCAGCCGGTCAACGACAATTTCATGGAGCTGCTGTTCTGGATCGACGCCCTCAAGCGCGCCAGCGCACAGCATGTGACGGCGGTGATTCCGTTCTTCAGCTACGCGAAGGGGGACAAGAAGGACGAGCCGCGCGTTTCGATCCGGGCCCGCGTCTGTGCCGACGCGATCGAGGCCGCCGGCGCCGACCGCTGCCTGATGATGGACCTGCATTCGCCGCAGATCCAGGGATTTTTCCACATCCCGGTTGACCATCTGTATGCCCGCTACGTGCTGTGCGACCACATCAAGACGCTGCAGATCCCGGACCTGATCGTCTGCAGCCCCGATGTCGGATTTGCCAAGGGAGCGTCGGCCTTTGCGAACTATCTGGGTGTGCCGGTGGCAATCGGCAACAAGACCCGCCGCGACCACACCGAATCGGCGGAAGTGCTGGAAGTCATCGGCGAAGTGAGCGGCAAGAACGTCCTGATTGTCGACGACTTCACGATCTCGGGCGGTACGCTCGTCTCGATGGCGGACGTGCTGAAGAGTCGCGGCGCGAACGACATTTATGCTGCGGTGTCTCACGGAGTGCTGTCCCGCAACGCGGCGGACCGGATTGCCGGCAGTCAGATCAAGCGGATGTTCGTCACCGACACGATCGAGCCGCTTCCCGACCCGCTCCCGGGCAACATCGAAATCGTTTCCGTCGCCCGGCTGTTCGCCGAAGCGATCCAGTCGATTCACGACCGGACGAGCGTCTCGCAGCTGTTCCCGGAATCACGGGAACAATAGGCGAAGCGATCGGTCGAACGCCGCCCCGTTCCGGAGCAGGTTCGCCCCCCCCATGCACGTGGGGCGAGGCTGTGAGGGCCATCCAAGGCATCCCGCAGATTCCGTCAGACCGCCACGATCGGTACACTGTGCGGTGATCCGGCAGGCTGCCTCTCACGTTGCTTTCCTCTGAGACGTACTGCCAGATGTGAAGTGCGCATCGAGCCACCAAGGCAGGTCGATGCACCGCCTGCAGCATTCCCATAGTTCGCCGCCCGAGGAGAATCGATGAGTGCCGTCACGAGCAGTCTGCAGTGGTTCGCACGCGTCGGTGATCTCGCGAACCCGATTCTGGTGAAAGAGACACGTCAGGCATTCAAGAGCCGGCAGTTCGTCATCACGTTCATGCTGATGCTGCTCGCCTGCTGGCTGACGTCGGTCTTCGGGCTGATGCTGGCGGGGAACGCCATCGAGTTTGGTGCCGTCGGAACGAGATTCTTCTCCTTCTACTTCTACATTCTCGCCTTTGCGGCGGTCGTCGTCATTCCGTTCAACGCCTACCGAAGCCTCCTGACCGAGCGTGAACAGTCGACGTACGAACTGCTGTCGATCACCTGCCTCTCGCCGCGCCAGATCGTCTCGGGCAAGCTGCTCAGCGCACTGGTGCAGGTCTTCATCTTCTACGCGGCCATCACTCCGTTCATCGCCTTCACGTCATTGCTGCAGGGATTCGACATTGTCGATGTCGTGTTCATGCTGCTCGCGGCACTGATTGCCTCGGTCATGGCGTCGAGTGCGGCCCTGATGGTCAGTGCCGTTGCACAACAGCGGCTGTGGCAGGCCCTATCGAGCATGGCGGTGCTGTTCGGGCTGGTATCGCTGTTCTCGATGATGATCGGGATCCTCGAAGAAGCCCGCGGCGAGGTCGACTTTCAGGATTCGGAGTTCTGGTGGGCCACAGTGACGATTCTGCTCGGCGCGGCGAGCTACTTCCTTCTGTTCCAGCAGATTGCCATCGCCCAGCTGACGTTCGCCTCAGACAACCGCAGCACCGGGATCCGCCTGGTCTGTGCCGGCCAGCTGGTCCTCCTCTGGGGATGCCTGATGGCACACATCCTGCTGTCACCCCACTCCGCAGCAGATCTCGATGGCCTGCTGATCTTCGGTCTGACTCTCTCGGCGGTCCACTGTACGGTCGTCGGCCTGTTTTCCGTGACCGAAGAGGACTATCTCTCCCGCCGCGTTCGCCGGAACCTGCCGCATTCGCGATTGCTGAGGCTGCTGGTGGCCCCGCTGCTACCGGGAGGCTCCCGCGGCTTCCTCTATCTTCTCGCCCTGGTCGCCGGGTACTCCGCATTTTCGCTGTTTATCGCAAGCTGGGCTTCCCCCCGCTACCTCTGGGTCGAGCGCGCGATTCTTGCGTCCGGCTGCTACATCATCTTCTACCTCGGCGTCGGTACAGCGATGTCCCGCTGGCTGTTTGCCCTTTCGAGCGACATCCGCCCGGCTCACTCACGGGTGTTCATCGTGCTGCTGTTTGCAGCCGGCTGCATCGCGCCGTTTCTGCCGTTCCTGTTCGGGATGCGAAACCTCTACGGATACCGTCTGTGGATGATCTCGAACCCGATTCCCACGCTTGATCACATCAGTAACCGCGGTGTGGACAGTGACGCGGCGATCCAGATTCTCGCCGTCGCAGCCCTGCTGGCGATCGCCCTGAACCTGCGCGGCATCCAGCGCGGTCTTGCCGAAGCGGTCTCGACATCCTCCCCGCCCCCCCCGCCGGCAGACCAGCCGGCCGAGCCTGCAACCGCCGTCTGACACGGAAGTTACCACAACCGAACCGGTCACGTCTGCCCCCGCCAGCGGGGCGGCGGCGGCCGGGAGTTCGCGGCAGCCTGACGGAACAACGGCCCCCTCATGTCTCTGGAAAAGACCGACGCGATCATCATCCGCCTGGCGGACTTCAGCGAGAGCAGTCGCGTCGTGACGATGTTCACGCGCGATCTCGGGAAGGTCTCGGCACTGGCGAAAGGGGCCAAGCGGCTCAAAGGGCCCTTTGATGCTGCTATTGACCTCCTCTCGACGTGTCGGGTAGTGTTCCTCCGCAAGTCATCAGGCGCCTTGGACATTCTGACCGAAGCGCAACTGGTTAAACGATTTAAGCCCGAAGGAAAAAGCCTCCACGCAGTCTATGGCGGTTACTACGTCGCCGAACTGCTGGGAGGCCTGACCGAAGACGGCGACCCACACCCCCGACTGTTTGACGAAGCCGTTCAGACCCTGGACCGATTGCAGTCCGACGCCCAGCCCCTCATGGTCGTCATGCGGTTTGAACTGCTGATCCTGCGTGAGATTGGACAGCTGCCGGAGTTCGATGCCTGCCAGGTTTGCGGTCGCGATGTCGAATCGACCCGCGGCATCCGCTTCTGGGTCTCCCAGGGCGGCCTGGTCTGCTCCGAATGTGGCCGGCCTGAATACGAGCATACGGAGATCGCTCCCGGAACGATTCAACTGCTGCGGCGAATGGCGACAGCAGACGGATCACTCGCCGCACGTCTGGCCCCGTCACCCGCCCAGTACCGGGAACTTCGCAGGGTCGTCACCTCGGCGATCTGTCACGCGATGGAACGACGTCCGAAGATGCTGCGATACCTGAAGTAGCCAGCGAATCACCAGGCGACCGCCCACCGGACCGAATCAGCAGGACCCAACAGACCAGTTCGATTCAAGCAAACACATACTCCCTCTCGATACACGTGGCGCCCTCTCTCTCCATCACCGATCACGTCACCACTCCTCGAGCAGGCCGCGTTCCCGTTCTTGCGGGACGAGACCTGTCGCAGCGCCCGATATGAAGCAATTGTCTGTGAACCGGAAACTGCACAGAACGCGCCTCGCGTCGCTGGTCGTCCTCGCCGCCTGCACCGTCACCGGCTGTCGCAGCGGACTGGACATGTCCGCACTGCGATCGCCGCGGGGTGGGGCACTCGACGAGCGTCCCAGCATCGACGGCATCATGGGCCCCACGGAGCGGAACCTGCAACAGGTGCAGTGGGAGCAGCAGAAGGAGGAGCTGTCGCGGAACGCGTCGCTCCCCGACAGCGCTGCCCTGGCCGCCTTCGAAGAGGCCGAAGCCCTGTATCGCGCCGGCAACTACAAGGAAGCCGAGAAGCGTTTCAAGGCCATGGCGAAGGAGCGCCGCTACAAGGACAACACGATCGGAGCCCAGCTCAGCCGCCTGTTCGGCACCGACACCGAATCGCCGCTCGACCCGCAGACCAGCTACGGCGACCCGCTCGAAGAAGACGCGCTGTTCATGCTGGCCGAGTGCCAGTTCGCCCAGCGCCGCTACCCGTACGCCCAGGACAGCTACGACGACCTGCTCAACCGGTATCCGTCCACGCGTCACCTCGACGCCGTAACGCGGCGGCTGTTCCGCATTTCGCAGTACTGGCTCGGATTCAGCGAGGATGCTCTCGCCGCTGCTGAGAAGAGCGAAATCGAAATGGCCGAGCACGTCGCGACGCTCGACGAAACCGACACCAACGCCCTGCCGAAGCGCCGGCCGTCGGCGATGGCGGTTGTGCCCAACGTCGCCGATCGGTCCCGTCCTGTCTTCGATGCCGAAGGCCGCGCGATTCAGGCCCTGCGGTCGATCTGGCTGCACGATGCGGCCGGTCCACTCGCCGACGATGCCCTGATGCTCTCTGCGAATCACTACCTGCAGAAGGGTGACTACATCGAGGCGGCCCGGTACTACCGTCTTGTCCGCGAGCAGTACCCGGACAGTCCGCATTTCAAGCATGCGTACATTCTCGGTTCCCACGTGACCCTGGCGTCCTACAGCGGACCGGAGTACGACGGCGCGACGCTGGAGCAGGCGAAGGATCTCAAACAGACGGCCACCCGTCTCTTCCCGGACCTGTCGGAGGAAGAACGCAAGCGGCTGCAGGCCGAGCTCGCGACCATCTCCGAACAGGAAATCGCCCGCGAGTGGGCCAAGGTCGAGTTCTACCGCCGGAAAAACCAGCCGGAGTCGGTCTCTCTCTACTGCTACCTGATCATCAATCGCTATCCGGACTCGAAGTACGCGGAGATGGCCCGCCGGATGCTCGAAGAGCAGCAACCGCTCCTCGCGAAACAGCGTGGCGGGACGGCCGCTCCCGGGAATGTCCCGGCGGTTCCGGCCGCACCTCCTGCACCGAAGGGCGACCAGCCGTTCAACCCGCTGCCGGAAGCTCCGGCCGCCAGCCCGGCTCCCCAGCCGACGCCGGCACCGCCGACCGCGGAACCGAAACGTGATCGGAGCTTCTTCGGCTTCCTGCGTCGTGCCGAAGAGCCTCCGAAACTGCAGTCGGTCGAGCCGGAACCGGAGCAGCCGAACTCCGCCAGCGAAGCCCCCGGGCGCATCGAGCTGGAGCTGTAATCCCCCCCTGGTCGGCAGTGATGCTGCGGCAACTTTGGTCTCGCACCGTTTGAAGATGGCCGGTATTCTTCCGCCCATGAAACGCAGCATCCTGCCCGACAATTCGATGGACGCGAAAGCCTCCGATGAAGGTTCGGCCAACCACCGGCAACTGTCCCGCCGGGCCGGACTGCTTGCTCTGCTTGCCGCATTCGGTTCCGGTTGCGGATACATGGTCGGAGGCGGGTACGCTCCGGAAGTCCGTACCGTTCATGTGCCGACGTTCCAGAACGAGACGTTCCGGCGCGGCATCGAACTGCAGTTGACTGAAGCCGTCCAGAAACAGCTGCAGCTTCGCACGCCGTATCGACTCGCCAAGGGGCCCAATGCGGACACGCGGCTGGTCGGACGGGTTGTCAGTGCAAACAAGCGTGTCGAGAACCAGAACCGGTACGACGATCCGCGGGAACTCGAGTTCGCGATCGCAGTCGAGGTTCGCTGGGAAGATGCCCGGACCGGCTATGTTCTGTCCGAACGAAGCATCCCGGTCGAATCGAGCGTGGCACAGCTCATCGCCCACTCGAGTTTCGCTCCGGAGACGGGCCAGTCACTGGCGACCGCGACACAGCAGGCGGTCGATCAGCTGGCCCGCCAGATCGTGGGAATGATGGAGATCCCCTGGTAGCGGCCGGGCGGTTGCAGCGTCAGTCGAGCGGATTCCGCAGCATCGGCTGCAGCTCTTCCACGAAGTCGTTGACGTCCTTGAACGCGCGGTAGACCGACGCGAACCGGACGAAGGCCACCTGATCCACCAGCCGCAGCGCGCTGAAGACCTTCTCGCCGATGTAGCGGGACGGAACCTCCCGCTCGAACGTCTCGTAGACGGCCCGCTCCACGTCGTTGATGATCTGCTCGATCTGGTCCGGACTGACCGGCCGCTTGTAGCAGGCCTTCTCGATGCCGGCCCGGATCTTTTCACGATCGAACGGCACGCGGCTGCCGTCCTTCTTGATGACCTTCAGCGGCGACTCTTCGATCTTTTCATAAGTCGTGAAGCGGCGACTGCACGCGAGGCACTCGCGGCGGCGGCGAATCACGAATTCCTGGCTGCCCCGTGAGTCGACGACACGCGTCTCCCCTTCGCGGCAAAACGGACACATCATGGGACGTTCCCTCGTGGCATGCGACCCGAAGCCATCTTCCCTGTGGTCACGAGACTCCGCCAATCTGCCCGGACGAGCGAACCTCGAACTGGAGCAACAACACAGCCGCTCCACCGGACACGTGCCTCTGGCGTTCGCATCAGCCGGCAACTGGCTCCTCAAGCCTCCGAAGCTTAACGGAGTTGGCCAGGACTTCCCAGTTTCCGCTGCGTCTGACTGCCAGGTTCGGAAAGGCCGACACGACGGACCGGGACCGCGACACGCAATTCGGCCTGCAACAGTGTGCTGCGACGCTGTCGGAATCATACGCAGTCATTCGGCCACGTCGATGCGTCCGTTCTCAGTTTGACGCCTTGCGGCGACCAATCTGCAGACAGCGCAGCGTCTCGTCGTTGCGGACATACAGTCGACCGTCTGACAACGCAGGAAGCGCCCGCACCGTGCCTGTCAGCACGCGGGCCCGTCCCAGCGGCCGGAATGCAGTCGCGTCGGCTGCCGCGATGACGAGCTCTCCATCCGTCTTCACGATGACCAGGCGGTCCCCTGCCAGAATCAGCGTGGCGTATCCGAAGTCCGGGACACTCCAGAGCACCTTCTGGCGGGCGGGGTCGATGCAGACGAGGTTTGCCGGCGGCAGATCCTGCCGGCCATCGACTCCGAACAGAATGCCGTCGCGTGCCACACAGGTGGTGTACTGGCTCGACAGGATCGCATCGCTGGACCAGCCTTCTTCCAGATCCCCGGCGTTCAGCCGCAGCCAGCGGGCTCCAATCCCGTAGCTGGCGGTCAGAAACAGATGATCTCCCAATAGAACCGGCGAGGCGGCATTCACCGTCGGGCCGCGTTGCCCGAATCGGGTTTCGAACAGGACATCGCCGGTCTCCGGTGCAATCCCGACACACTTGAGGCGCGTGACAGCAATGACCATCCGCTTGCCATCGACCGTCGCGGCGATTGGCGCGGAATAGCTCGCCTGCTCGTCGGTCGCCTGCCAGAGCGTCTTGCCGGTCTGCAGATCGAAGGCGACAACTCCCGCTCCGCTTCGAAATCCCCCGACATTGACGATAACGCGGTTCCCTTCGACGAGCGGCGTGCTGCCGGCTCCGAAGTAACCCTCCCGCGCCCCGAACTCTTCGTGGGTCTTCCGCTGCCAGAGCAGTCGCCCCTTCTGCAAATCGTGGCAGGACAGGACGCCCTGGGCACCGAATGTAATAACGCGGTTCCCGGCAATGACGGGCGTGCACAGCGGACCGTTCTCACCGCCGACCTGCGGCCGGAAATCGCTGGCATAGCCATCCGACCAAAGTGTCTGTCCCGTTGCGGCATCGAGTGCTTCGATCTGTTCTTCGCCGCCGACACGATGGAAGAGGACGGCACGGTCGCCTTTCACGACGATGCCGGAATACCCGCTGCCAACCTGCTTCTCCCAGACCACCCGTGGCCCCGACGCTGCCCAGTCGGTCGTGACCGATTCGTCACTGGCGGCGCGGCCATCGCGATTGGGGCCCAGGATCTGCGGCCAGTCCCCCGCCTGAACAGCCGGGCAGAACCACAGCAGCGTTGCCCCCACCAGCAGCCGGGCGGTTCCGGCCAGCCCCTGCCGGGCGACTGTTTGACGTGATTGCTTCCACTCCATGGCAGCCCCTTTCCTGCCGGCCCCCGCGTCACGCAGGACGGCAGCTGACCGGTGTCGCAAGATCCTCAGAGAACACAGGTTCCGCAATCGCGGCGAGACCGGACCAGGTGCCACAATCGAAGCAGGCCGTCAAACCGGATCAGGTGTCATCGCCCGCACAGCATACCGGAATTGACGCGTCGGAGTCATCCCGGCTGCCCGCGAGGCCGTCACTCGGCCGGGCCATGGCGCTGAAATCCGCGTCAACCGGGGACGCTCTGGAACGGTTATGCGGTCTGCGACCGGCTGAAGCCGGCACGGTCCGCAGGTGAGGCGAGGGGGGGATCGAAATGGCTGGCCAGCCTGAATGAGCTTTGACGAAGACAAGCGGCACAACCATGGTGCCGGCTGTGGGAGTGTTGGTGGACGTTCCGCCGGCAATGTCGCACTAGCCGCACCCGGGAGCCAGGAATACACTTTCGTGATCCCCATCCCGATTCCCATCCACGACAACGCGATCAAGGACGATCAGATGTTGCCCGCTTTACGCGGCTTCGCACTGGCAACCGTTCTCGTGCTGAGCGGCGCGACGGCGTGGGGGCAGGCCGACAGCACGGACTGGCTTTCTGCGGAGCAGTTTTCCGCCGCTTCGCTGACAACTCCCGCCCCTTCCCTGCCGGCCCTCACGGACGCACTGTCCGATGATGACTCGCAGGTCGATCTGGCACGCGGACTGGTCCTCAACGACCAGCATGTCGCGGAAGCCGTCGTTCGTGGCCAGTGCCCCGAATCCAACTGTGTCTGGGGCTGGCGTCTGCTGCCTTCCGACATCCTGTACAGCTCGTATCTCGCCAGTCCGATCGCCCCACGCATGCAGAGCGGACTGCTCTACGAACGCGACAACGGGTGGATCTGGGAACTCGAAGCCGGTGCACGCGTCGGCATCGTCCGCTGGGGCTCTCCGCAGGGAGCCTACCCCGAAGGCTGGCAGCTGGACGTCTGGGGAGCGGCGTTTCCCCGACTGAATTTCGAACACGAGATGGACCTCGATGCGGCAGACTTTCGAGTCGGTGTCCCGCTGACCTATCGCCGTGGACCGTGGCAGGCCAAGATCGAAATCGCCCATCTCAGTTCGCACCTGGGTGACGAGTTTCTGCTGCGGAATCCCGGCTATCCCCGGCTGAACTACCTCCGCGACTCGATTGGCATCGGGACCGGATACTTCATCAATCCAGACCTGCGGATCTACGGTGAAGCGGATATCGCCTTCAACAACGACGGGGGATCAAAACCGGTCCACCTGCAGTTCGGATTCGACTACAGCCCGATACTGCCCTGGGGACCGGCCCCGATCTACGGAGCTCCGTTCGCAGCGGTCAACGTCCAGCTCCGCCAGGAGGTCGACTTCGGTGGCGGTGTGAACATCGTGGCCGGCTGGCAGTTCCGCAGTCCGGAAACCGGCCACCTGTTCCGGGCCGGTCTGCAGTACTACAACGGCAAGTCGTATCAGTTCTCGTTCTATGATCAGTTCGAGGAACTGTTCGGCTTCGGACTCTGGTACGACTTCTAGGTCGTGCCGGTCAGGTCGTGCCGGTGCTTCGGATCAGGCTGCCGGAAGTCGCCGCAGCAGTCGCTTTGCCCGCGACTTCCAGAAGAGCTGCTTTCGTGCGATCGCCCGCGGACTGCCGTCGATATCCATGATCAGTCCGTTGAGGTGATCCCGGGCCTGCTGCATCTGACCGGCATCCGCACACAGCGTCGCCAGCAGAAAGACGCCTTCCGGGTGCCGCCAACGTTTCGTGTGCTTCTCCAGTTGCTCGCGTGCCGCCTCGCGCTCGCCCATCCGGTACAGCACCTTGCCGTACAGCAGCGAGACATCGCCAAACTTGTACGACGGGTCCTGGGCGAGCACCTTTTCGAGTTTCTCCCGGGCTGCGGCGTAGTCCTCGTCGCGGAAATCGACGCCGGCCGCTCCCCACAGGGCCTGCAGGTTCTCGCCGTCTTTTTCGAGAGCGGCACGATAGGCGTCGCCGGCGGCTTCGGTCTGGCCGGTCTCCTGAAGCGCCTCGGCCAGCTCGATGTATTGATGGGGATTTCCGATCTGGTTGGCGGCGATTCGCAGTCGTTGAATTTCGCCCCCGCGGGTCCACTTCCGCAGGTACGACGGAGGCTCCAGGCGGGTGCTCGGCAGCCAGCGGGCGAAGAAGTAGATCACCGCCCCCAGGGGCTGGAAGATCAGGATGACCCAGAGCCAGATGTACCGTTCCGGGTCGTTGCGGAGACAGTAAATCAGCATCCAGAGCAGGAACGCCCAGTAGATCCAGCTCCCCCACCCGTACAGCCAGAAGGTCCACCATCCCAGCTCGGAGGCGTAGTACATCGGCTCCGCCCCGGCATCGAATGATGGCGGCAACTCGTGGGGCAGTGGTGCATCACCCGCTTGTGCAATCGGCCACATAGTGTCTCACAGCTTGCAGAAGGACGCTGGGCCCATTGTGACAAAGCCCCCTGCCGAATGCACGCACAGCCACAACACCGCCTGAACACCGGTTCCTGCAACATGTCCCGCAGGACCGATGCGGGTGCATCGTCTCGGGTGCATCGTCTCGGGTGCATCGTCTCGGGTGCATCGTCTCGGCGGCCCGCTCAAGCTACACTCCCCCGCATGAACCGCAATCTGCTGGCAGACGAATACCCGTTCGCCTCGAACGAACTCGACTTCGACGGCGTGCGCTATCACTACGTGGACGAAGGGACCGGGGATCCGCTTCTGCTTGTTCACGGCAATCCCACCTGGAGCTTCGCCTGGCGTCACCTCATCCGGGATCTGTCGCGCGACTACCGTGTGCTCGCCGTGGACCACGTCGGCTGTGGACTGTCCGACAAGCCCGCCGACTACCCGTACACACTCGCCCAGCATGTCGCGAACCTGAAACGCTTCGTTGAAACGCTCGGCCTCCAGAACATCTCCCTGTTCGGACACGACTGGGGTGGCTGCATCGGCATGGGCATGGCCGGCGAGATGCCGGAACGGATCCGCCGCATCGTCCTGATGAACACCGCCGCCTTCCGCTCGCAGCGGATTCCCTTGCGAATTGCTGTCTGCCGCATCCCGGTCCTGGGCGGGCTGGGCGTCCGCGGACTGAATCTGTTTTCGCGGGCGGCACTGTCGATGGCGGTATCGCGACATGACCGGATGACGCCTGCCGTCCGGGCCGGCTACCTTCATCCGTATGACAGTTGGGCCCACCGGATCGCGGTGCACCGTTTCGTGCAGGACATCCCGCTCAGTCCGACACACCCGAGCTACGAGACGCTGGTGGGGATCGAGGACCGGCTGAGCCGACTGCAGTCGCATCAAATGCTGCTGATCTGGGGCGAGCAGGACTGGTGCTTCACGACCGAGTTCCTGGCCGAGTGGGAAGAACGGTTCCCCGACGCCCAGGTCATGCGGATTCCCGATGCCGGGCACTACGTCTTTGAGGACGCACACGAACAGATGCTCCCGCGGATCCGCCAGTTTCTCGCAGAGTGAGTCACAGTCGGGGGCCCGCCGGGTCCGCTGCCAGAACTGGTGCGAAATTGACAGGCAGCGGATCAGAGTCGGGACGGCTGCTGCCAAGTTGGCAGCAACGGGGCTGACAGCGTCACCAGCGTCCACACCGATTCCCTTGCCACAGTGTCACTTACGACAACCCCACGCGAGTTGGCACGGTGCTTGCATCCGATGCGGGCGTCGGATTGGAAATCGACTACCACGGGGAGGCTGCAGCCAGTCACGCCTTCCCGCCGAGGCATTTGCTGAATTCAGATCAACAGGTCTGGCAACTTTAGCTGGATGAGGAGCAGCCGTGGCAAAGTTACTGAGCTTCGACGAGGACGCCCGCAAGCAGCTGCTGGAGGGTGTATCCAAGCTGTCGCGCGCCGTTGCGAGCACGCTTGGTCCGCGCGGACGCAATGCCGTTCTGGACAAAGGTTGGGGCTCTCCCAAGATCACCAAGGACGGCGTGACGGTCGCAGAGGACATCGAACTGGAAGACAAGTTCGAGAACTGCGGCGTGCAGCTGGTCAAGGAAGCCGCCTCCAAGACCGGTGATATCGCCGGTGACGGCACGACGACCGCCACCGTGCTGGCTGAAGCGATGTTCCGCGAAGGCCTGAAGTTCATCGCGGCCGGAGCCGACGCCATGTCGCTCAGCCGTGGTGTGCAGTCGGCCGTCGAGAAGGTCGGCGACGAGCTGAAGAAGCTCGCCAAGCCGGTCAAGGACAACGATCGCAAGGCCATCGAAACGGTCGCGACGATCGCCGGCAACAACGACAAGGAAATCGGAAAGACGCTTTCCGATGCCCTGCTTCGCGTTGGCAAGGATGGTGTGATCACCATCGAAGAAGGCCGCGGGATGCAGACGGAAATCGAACTCGTCGAAGGGATGCAGTTCGAGCGGGGCTATCTCTCGCCGCACTTCGTCACCGACGAAGACGCCCAGGTCTGCGAGCTGGAAAACTGCCGCATCCTCATCCACGAGGAAAAGATCAGCAACGCCCGTTCGCTGGTTCCGCTGCTCGAGCAGATTTCCAAGGCCAACGCACCGCTGCTGATCATCGCCGAGGACATCGAAGGCGAAGCCCTCGCGACGCTGGTCGTCAACAAGCTGCGGGGCATCCTGAATGTCTGTGCCGTCAAGGCCCCCGGCTACGGTGATCGCCGCAAGGCCATGCTGCAGGACATTGCGATCCTCACCGGTGGCGAGGCGATCTTCAAGGATCTCGGCGAGAAGCTCGAGAACGTCGATCTGAAGACCCTCGGAACCGCCAAGAAGGTTCGCATCGACGCGGACAACTGCACGATCGTGCAGGGCGGCGGCACCAAGGCGGCCATCGAAGGTCGTGCCAACCAGATCCGCCAGGAGATCGAGCAGACCGACAGCGATTACGATCGCGAGAAGCTGCAGGAACGCCTGGCCAAGCTGGCCGGCGGTGTGGCACAGATCAACGTCGGTGCCGCGACCGAAACCGAAATGAAGGAACGCAAGGACCTGATCGACGACGCCCTGGCGGCAACGCGGGCGGCGATCGAAGAAGGGATCGTTCCCGGCGGTGGAGTCGCCCTGCTCCGTTGTGCCAAGGCACTGGAGAAGACCAACCTGACCGGCGACGAAGCCCTTGGTGTTCAGCTGGTCCGGAACGTGCTCGAGATGCCGCTCCGCAAGATCGCCGAGAACGCCGGCAAGGATGGCTCGGTCGTCGCCAACCACGTCCGCAAGGACTCGTCGAAGACGCACGGTTACGACGCGCTGAACGACAAGTACGGCGACATGTTCGACATGGGTGTGGTCGACCCGACAAAGGTTGTCCGTTCGGCCCTGCAGAACGCCGCCAGTGTCGCCTCGCTGCTGATGACCACCGACTCGATCGTGGTCGAAGAGCCGGCCGAGCCGGAAGGTGACGGCCACCATGACGACCACCACCACGACATGGGTGGAATGGGCGGCATGGGAGGAATGGGCGGCATGGGTGGCATGCCAGGAATGGGCGGTATGCCTGGCATGGGCGGCATGGGCTTCTGAGCAGCCCGCCTGCATGCGGTGCCGGTCGCCGGTCCAGCAGCGGCCGGCAGGTTCGAGTCAGATTGTGAATCGAAACGGTGGCACGGGCGAAGCAGACTCGCCGTGTCCATCAGTTGATAAACCACAGGGAGTTGCGAAACGATGACCCTCAACCCTCTTGATGATCGCGTTGTTGTGGAGCCCGTTGAAGCCGAAGAGACCACCGCGGGCGGAATTGTGCTTCCCGATACGGCCAAGGAAAAGCCGCAGCGGGGCAAGGTCGTGGCGGTTGGTCCGGGCCGTCTGCTCGACAGTGGCGAGCGGTGCCCGGTTTCGGTCGGCGAAGGTGACGAGGTGCTGTTCGGCAAGTACGGCGGCACGGAGATCGAAGTCGACGGTGCCGAGCTGAAGATCCTCCGCGAAAGCGACATTCTGGCCAAGATCGTCGGCTGATCAGGATTGGCCGGGTCCGCGTCGCGGGCCGGACGTGACAGACGACCCCTTCGCGTGGTCCGCACGCGGGAACAACGGTACGAGAGGAGACAACCGACGTGGCAAAGCAATTGCTGTTTGAAGACCGGGCACGGCTGAAGCTGCAGCGGGGCGTGGAGACGCTCGCCGACGCCGTCGCCGTCACCATGGGCCCGACCGGACGCAATGTCATCATCGACAAGAGCTTCGGCAACCCGGTGGTGACCAAGGACGGCGTGACAGTCAGTAAGGAAGTCGAGCTGGAAGACCCTTACGAGCACATGGGGGCCAAGCTCGTCAACGAGGTCGCCACCAAGACCAGCGACCTGGCCGGTGACGGGACCACCACCGCCACCGTGCTGGCCCGCTCGATCTACAACGAAGGTCTGCGGGGCATCACCCTGGGGGCCAATCCTGCCGTCGTCCGTCGCGGCATCGAGAAGGCGATCGACGCCGCCATCGCTCACATCGAGTCGATGGCCAAGCCGGTTTCGGAGAAGCAGGAGATCGAGCATGTCGGCACGATCTCGGCGAACAACGATCCGGGCGTCGGCAAGATGATCGCCGATGCGATGGAGAAGGTCGGTCGCGACGGCGTGATCACCGTCGAGGAAGGCAAGACCAGTGAGACTCAGCTCTCGCTGACCGAAGGGATGCAGTTCGACAAGGGCTACATCTCGCCTTACTTCGTGACCGATCCGTCCGAAATGAAGGCGATCCTCGAGGACTGCTACATCCTGTTGCACGAAAAGAAGATCTCGAACCTTCGCGAGTTCGTGCCGCTCCTCGAGAAGGTCTCGCAGTCCGGCAAGCCGCTGCTCGTCATCGCTGAAGATGTCGAAGGCGAAGCCCTCACCGCCCTGGTCGTCAACCGTCTGCGGGGCATCCTGCAGATCTGTGCGGTCAAGGCCCCCGGCTTCGGCGATCGTCGCAAGGCGATGCTGCAGGACATGGCTGTGCTGACCGGCGGAACGTGCATCTCGGAAGACCTCGGCATCAAGCTGGAGTCGGTCGAGCTGTCGCACCTGGGTCGCGCGAAGAAGGTGGAAATTGCCAAGGACGCCTGCACGATCATCGATGGTGCCGGCAAGTCCGAGGACATCCAGAAGCGCGTCGCCCAGATCCGTCGCCACATCGAGGACACGGACAGCGAGTACGATCGCGAGAAGTTCCAGGAGCGTCTGGCGAAGATGACCGGCGGTGTTGCCGTCATCTCCGTCGGTGCCGCCACCGAAGCCGAAATGAAGCAGACCAAGGCCCGCATGGAGGACGCCCTCCACGCGACGCGTGCTGCCGTCGAGGAAGGCATCCTTCCCGGTGGTGGCGTGGCCTGCCTGCGGGCGATCGAGGCGGTCAACCAGGTCAAGGGTCGCGGTGACGAGAAGATCGGTGTTCAGATCGTCGCTCGTGCTCTGGAAGGCCCGATCCGCCAGATCGCTTCCAACTGTGGCCGCGACGGCGCCGTGATCGCCGACGATGTCAAGCAGCTGCCGGAAACGCAGGGTTTCAATGCGGTCACCGGCGAGTATGTTGACATGTACAAGGCGGGTGTCATCGACCCGGCGAAGGTCGTCAAGACCGCACTGCGGAACGCCGGTTCGATTGCCGGTCTGATGCTCACCACGCAGGTGCTGGTGACCCGGACCGACGACCTCGAAGGGGGCGACAAGCCGTCTGTCGAAGGGGCGGTGCGATAACTGCTCCGCCCTGATTGCACCCGGCAATCAGGGGGGTGACCCTGTTTTGAATATGACCTCTCAGGAGGCCGAAACGGGCCACCGGTTCCCCGGTGGCTCGTTTCGCGTCTGCCCTGCGGCCGGTGTATTGCGTTCTGTCGGCCACGGAAGTGACTGAGTGAGGATGATCCCCAACCCCGATGGCACCCATGGCCGCACAGCGTGACTACTACGAAGTCCTCGGCGTGAGTCGCTCGGCGACCGCCGTGGAAATCAAGAAGGCATACAAGAAGCTCGCGCTGCAGTACCATCCGGACCGCAACCCCGGCGACGACGAAGCCGTCGAGCGGTTCAAGGAAGCGGCTGCAGCGTACGAGGTCCTCAGCGACGAACAGAAGCGGGCCCGCTACGACCGCTATGGTCATGAGGGAGTCTCCGGAGCCGGACGGGCCGGTAACTACCACGATGTCGAAGACATCTTCGACGCGTTCGGTGATCTGTTTGAAGGCTTCGGATTCTTCGGGGGTCGTGGACGCGGTGGAGCCGGCGGCGCCCGTCGCGGTGCCAGTCTGCAGACCGAAGTCCGCATTGATCTCCGCACGGCCGCGACCGGGTGCGAGCGTGAGATTACCGTCAACCGCAAGAAGAACTGCGGCCACTGTGGCGGCACCGGCGCCGAACCTGGCACCACGCCCGAAGCCTGTGACTACTGCGGCGGACACGGACAGGTTGTGCAGGCCCAGGGATTCTTCCGCGTGCAGACGACCTGCCCGGCATGCCGGGGCAGCGGAAAGATCGTCCGGCACAAGTGCAACACCTGCTTCGGCTCCGGACGCGAAGACGAAGAAGTCACGCTCAACATCAAGATTCCCGCCGGCATCGACAACGGCATGCAGCTCTGCCTGCGGGGTGAAGGAGAGGTCGGGCAGAACGGCGGTCCGCGCGGTGACCTGTATGTCAACGTGATCGTCGACGAGCATCCGATCTTCCATCGTGAGGGAACGCACCTGATGTGCGAGATCCCCATCACGTACACCCAGGCGGTCCTTGGCAGCGAACTGGAGATCCCGCTGCTCAAAGGCACGGAAATCCTGACGATTCCGCCCGGGACTCAACCCGGAGAGTCGTTCCGCCTGCGGGGCAAGGGAATGCCGGACCCGCGCGGTGGACGCACCGGCGACCTGCACGTCGCGGTCAAGCTCGACGTCCCCCGCAAGCTGGACGAAGAGCACGAGGAACTGCTCCGAAAGCTGGCCGAACTCGAGAAGGCCCGCGTCACCCCGCACCAGAAGACCTGGTTCGAGAAACTGCGCGAATTCATCACCGGCGACGAGGCGGAGTAGTCCGCCCGATCCCGACACCATACGGCGAACCTGAAATCACACTCAGCGACCGATGACCAAAGAGCGAGAACAACCGAATCCCGGCGACGGCGACGAACGGCAGCTCCCGGAAGGCGCTGGCAACGCGGGCGAATCCTCTGCCGGATTTCCGGCATCGGAATCGACCGGTAGCGCTTCACTGGAAGAGCAGCTCGAGGCGACCCGGGCCGAACGGGACGAGAACTTCAACAAGTTCCTGCGGGCCCAGGCGGACCTCGACAACTACCGTAAGCGGACGCAGCGGGACCGCGACGAGGAACGGCGATTCGCCAATCTGCCGGTCGCACGCGATCTGCTTCCGGCGATGGACAACCTGCAGCGTGCCATCGACGCCGCCGCGCAGACCCAGAACGTCGACGAACTGACGTCCGGCGTGCAGATGGTGCTCAAGCAGATCGAAGAGGTGCTCGGACGTTACGGCATCACTCCGGTCGCTGCCGTCGGTGAACCCTTCGATCCGAATCTCCACGAAGCGGTCCAGCAGGTGCCGACCAACGAACATCCTCCGATGACCGTCATCCAGGAACTGGAACGGGGCTACACGCTGCACGACCGCGTCGTGCGTCCCTCCAAGGTCATCGTTTCCGCCGCCATGCCGGATGCCACCGACCAGGCAGACGCCGGCACATCGTCCAGCCAGTAGACCGCGAGCCCGCGCGGCTACCAGTCCTGCCCCTGACGGAGTTCAGGCTACTTCGGAACCTACAGCCATGCCTACGTACGACTATCAGTGCAAGAAGTGTGACCACACCTGGGAACTGTTCCAGTCCATTACCGCCAACCCGGTTCGCAAATGCCCGGAGTGCGGAAAGCTGTCGGCCAAGCGGGTGATCGGTCCGGGTGCCGGCATCATCTTCAAGGGATCGGGCTTCTATCAGACCGACTACCGCAGCGACTCGTACAAGAAGGCCGCCGCCGCCGACAGCAAGGCGTCCAGCTCCGACAGCTCCAGCTCGTCCAAGTCGGACTCCAAGTCCTCGAGCAGCGACTGAGCCAGCATGCCTTCGGAACCGGGTCCGCGGGTTGACGAACGCGGCCCGGTTGCCTTTGATGGGGAACAGGAGGTGAACCGAATGATCAGCGCACGAACCTGCCCCATCTGCGATGCCGAGCTGGCCCCGGAAGCGGCCGGCGAGTCCCCGACGTTTCCGTTCTGCAGTGCACGCTGCAAGCAGATTGATCTGCTGCGGTGGTGTAACGGCGACTACGCAATCGTCGAACGACTCACGCCCGAAAAACTCGCCGAACAGTCTCTGGACGATCCGCTGCAGTTCGAGGAATAGGCCCCGCCCCGACTCTGCGAAGCGAAGTTCTGCGATCTCCTCGGTTGCGACTGCCGGCTCATCAGGCGTGCGCTGCTTGCCGGCACGCTCGTCCGCCACATCGGCCGGTCGCGATCCCCTGGTACCACGTTTCTGCCCCCGTGTTGCGTTGTGGCAACAGCGCGATTGATCTGGCAGAACGGCTCCACGCCTTCCAGTCCGCAGAGACGGACGTCGTTTGCCCCTGTCCCGCAACCGGCCCGTGCTGCTGCCGACCGTCCCTCGCCGGCAAAGGTATGAAAACCACGTGGAGATCGTGCGCTGAGTGCCGGCTGATGTCATCCGGAAGCAGGTCTCCCGCCGGTTCCCCTGCCTGCCCCGGTCGATGCTGTTCAACAGCTTTGCCTTCTGGACGTTCTACCTGCTGCTGTTTGTGGTCTACCACAGGCTGCGGCACCGCGGTCAGAACGTGCTGCTGCTCGTCGGCAGCTACTTCTTCTATGGCTGCTGGGACTGGCGGTTCCTGGGACTGATCCTGCTGTCGACGATCATCGACTATTCCGTCGCCCTCGGAATCGCCGCCAGCCAATCCTCCCCGCGACGCCGACTGCTGCTGGCAGTCTCGATTGCCGCCAACCTCGGCATCCTCGGGTTCTTCAAATACTACGGGTTCTTCTCCGGTGAACTGGAGCGGCTGCTGACATCCCTCGGCATGCCGGCGATGCTGCCGACGCTGTCCGTCGTGCTTCCGGTCGGCATCTCGTTCTACACCTTTCAGACGATGAGCTACACGATCGACGTGTACCGCGGCGACTGTCGTCCCACACATCGATTGCTCGATTTTGCGGTCTACGTCTCGTTCTTCCCGCAGCTTGTCGCCGGTCCGATTGAACGGGCCAGCCGGTTCCTGCCGCAGGTGCTCGGCACCCGCCGCGTCAACGAGGACGACTTCCGTACCGGCCTGTTTCTGGTCGCCTCTGGCCTGTTCCGCAAGGTGGTCGTGGCCGACAACATGGCACCGGTCGTCAACGCGATCTTCAGCACGCCCTACGGCGAACTGACGGGCGCCGAGGTCCTGCTCGGCGTGTATGCGTTCGCGTTTCAGATCTATGGAGACTTCTCCGGATACTCGGCAATTGCCCGCGGCGTGGCCCGCTGGCTCGGCTTCGACCTGATGGTCAACTTTCGCATGCCGTACTTCGCGGACTCCCCCAGCGACTTCTGGCAACGCTGGCACATCAGTCTTTCCGGCTGGTTGCGGGACTACCTGTACATTCCACTGGGAGGCAACCGCCACGGGGCCATCCTCACGTATCGCAACCTGCTGCTAACAATGCTGCTCGGCGGTCTGTGGCACGGTGCGGCGTGGACGTTTGTTGCCTGGGGCTGCTACCACGGCCTGCTGTTGTGTGTGTACCGCGTATTCGATCAGCGCACACCGGCAGGAGAACGACCGCAGGGAAACGCCGTCCACATCACCCGGGTCGTGCTGATGTTCCACCTGACCTGCCTGGGCTGGCTGCTGTTCCGTGCCGAGTCCCTCACCCAGGTCGCGGTGATGCTCGAGACGCTGGCCACCAACTTCACGATGACGCCTTTGGCGACCATGACGGCCGGCCTGCTGGTCTTCTACGCCGGTCCGCTGATGCTCTTCGAGTTCTGGATGGAACGGCGACACGAACCGCTCAGTCTGCTCAACGTCCACTGGCTGCTGCGGGGGATGGCATACCTGTATGTCGTGTACATGATGCTGTTCTTCCCGCCGCCGGTCCCCAGCGAGTTCATCTACTTCCAGTTCTGACCGGACCGGCCAGCGGTCCCTGCGGATGACGTCATGCTCAAACAGTTCATCGGTGCCGAATGGAAAGTCCTGATGGTGGTGGCCGTCGGCCTCGCCGTGGGGGAACTGGGCATGCGCGCCATCGAGACGCGACTGTCGATTGACGTCGACCACCTGAAGAACTTCCCCGCGATCGCTCAGGCTCTCAGGGACGATGCCGCTCCAGACGAACTCCGTGTCCTGTTCCTGGGTAACTCGCTGACCCGGCTGGGAGTCGATCAGGACGTCTTCAAACAGTCTGCCGAAGTCGACGGACGAAAGATCCACACCGCCAAGATGAATCCGGACAACACCGCACTGGCCGAGTGGTACTATGCGTTCGGCAACTTCTTCGCCGATCCCCAGCGGGCCCCCGATGTCCTGATCGTCGGGTTCGAAGGGGGACACCTGCGGGACCATCCGTCGCGGCACCCGGCCCGGCTGGCGCACTACTACTGCGACGCCAACGACTGGCAGGATCTTCGTCAGTTCGACCTGCACGGCTTCGAAGATGCCGCCGGCTACTGGCTGGCCCGCTGGTCGGCCATGTACAGCAATCGCGACCGCGTCGAGCGGCGACTGCTGGACGAACTGATTCCCGGCTATCGGGACGGCATGCAGATCGTCAACCAGCGACAGTCGGCCGAAGCGGACCAGCGAACCACCAGTCAGCCCCCGACATACCATCGACTGCGGGAGTTCATTGCCCGGGCGCGCAAGCATGGCGTGCGGGTGATCCTTGCCGCCATGCCGATCGCGGACCGCTATGAACTCGATCCCGAGCTTCTCGACGTCGTCGACGAGACCGGCATCGAGCTGGTCGACTGCCGGGACGTGCCGGGGATCCGGCCGGAGATGTTCCCCGACGGCATTCACATGACGCCCGAAGCCGCCGAGCGGTACAGTCGCTACCTCGCCAGCGTTCTTCCCTGGTCGCGACTGATGGAGCCGGAAAGCGGTCGCCTGACGGAGCAGAACCCTGCACAGGCCCCGTCGTCCCCCACGGCAGCGACATCGCAGAGTGCCGCCGCGGCCACGTCTGGCTAGACGCTGCCTGGAAGACGATCAGCCGTTCGCCAGGAAGTGCCACCGCATGCGACGAAGCAGTTCGTTTGCGACGGCGCGGAACGACTCATCGCAGCGACCGCGACCGGCTGGAACCAGCTCGACGTCGACTCGCGAATGCGGTGGTTTGCTGCCCTGGGATTCCGACTCCTGCGGTCTCTCCGGCGTGAAGGCCAACCGGACATCGACCGCCGGTGTGGCCGGGCCGCCGTTCCACAGTCGTTCCCACCACGTCTGCCCAACCCGCAGCCGGGCCGACTGCTCATCGACATCGAGGATGCGGGCCTGCTCCCGTTCGACAAAGCCGACCAGCTTCAGCAGGACCAGCCCGTCGAGACTGCAGACGTAGAACGAATCGGAGACAGGGGCATCCGCCGTCCCGCTGCGTGTTCCCTGAACCGCAACCGCCAAGGCATCCATCGTCTCTGTCTCCCTGTCGAGGCGGCGAGAGCCGCGCGTTCCGAGCTGATGTCTCCGTGCTGGAACGGACAGGTCGCGATTCGCATGCCTGAGCGGACCGGCAGAACGACACGGGACACAAGAGACTGCTGGAGCACGAGTTGCGAGGGACGCAGTCCATCAGCGCCGCGAATCCGGCGTCGAGGTCCCGCAACAGCACGTTGCCCGAACGCAACACGGCAGCCGGGCACGCGTCCACCAGACGCGAGCAAACGGTTCAACCGGGCATCGGCTTCACGACTGGGCCGATCCGGCGTCGACCAGGTTCTCCTGGGGAGTGCTGGCGGCGGGTTCGTCGCCAGCGGCCGGGTCGTCACTCTGGCCGTTTGCCGGGACGGCGATCTCCACTTCGAGAAACCGCTCCGGGTCGCGTGCGTACTGCTCTGCGAGCTGTCCGAGTGTCCGCCAGCGTGTCGCGTGGTTGGGATGCTCAAACTTCGGAGCGGATGCCGGCAGGTCTGTCAGCAAAGACTTCCGCACAACCATCGCCCGGATCTTCCGGGTCCGCAGCGCTCCCTCACATTCGTTGGTGAGGCAGATGAGGTACGTCTCGGTCCGTGTCGGCAACCCCATGTCCAGATACAGCTGACCGACCGCAAACCTCTCCGAGATCTCGTTGAGCACCGCGTTCAGGTACAGCCAGACCTCGTCCTTCTCCAGCGGGATGATCGGATCGTCTGCCGTCGTGTTCTGCGCGGTGGCGATCAGCCGGTTCGCGGCAACGCTATTGAGAAAGATGTCCTCGCAGCTCTTCTCGACCAGCGTCCGAATCCTCAGCGTCCCCTCACTGATCCGGTTCAGCGAGACGTTCAGCCGGTCGAAGAACTCCCGCTTCTCCCACTGCCGCTGCGCCCGTCGACGACCGAAGTACCAGCCGACCGCCATGAACAGGGCGGCGGTCAGCATCTTCATCCAGTGCTCGGCCAGTTCTTCGGACAGGGCATCGATGATCTCGGTGAGCATGGATTCGGGTTCTCTCAGACAGTCGAACGGAACAGTGCGTCAGTCAACTCCCTTCAGGACACTTGCGAAACGCCTTTGTTCTCACGAACGACGCCCGAACGGGAACGGATCAGGCGTTCCGAACGGAATCGCCTTGCGCACTCCCGGCCGATGCTACTCCCTGGAAAAGCTGCTCCCCGGCAAAGCTGCTCCCCGGCAAAGCTGCTCCCCGGCAAAGCTACTCCCCGGCAAGAAAACTCCGGATCTTCTCCCGGATCTCGTCGCGCACACGGCGGAACGTCGTCATCTTCTCGTCGTCGCTGCCGGTCGCATCCGCCGGATCGTCGAACGGCCAGTGAAGCGTCTCGGCCGCTCCCGGAAAGACCGGACAGCTCTCGCGCGCATTGTCGCACACCGTCACCACCAGGTCGAACGGCTGGTCGGCGAACTCGTCGAGTGACTTGCTGCGGTGAGCGGACAGGTCGGCATCCAGCTCCGCCATCGCCCGGATCGCCAGCGGATGGACATACCCGGCCGGTTTCGATCCCGCTGAGTGCGCCTCCCACTCCCCTTCGCCGAGCATGTTCCACAACTCCTCGGCCATCTGGGAGCGACAGGAGTTGCCGGTGCACAGAATCAGGACGCGCTTCGCCATGGATCAGTTCTCCAGTGTCGTCGGACCGGCAGCCCGCGAGCTGCCAGATTGAGTGTCAGTCTTGTCCGAGGGATGTTGCCGACGTGAACAGGGTCTCTCAGGCACGGGCTGCCAGGACGCCCCCGGCGATAATCAGCACGGCGGCCAGCAGAATCTGGGGGCTGCTGACATTGCGCCACTCGGCGAGAAACACCAGGCCGAGCCCCACGGCGACCAGCGTGTTCATGTTGTACAGCGGCACCAACTGGCTGATCTGGGCTCCGTAGCGGCTGAGCGAAATCGCAATCAGCCCCATCGAGACGGACCAGACAATTCCGAACAGTCCCGCGTACAGACTGCTGCGGACACTGAACGAACTGCCCGACTCTCCCAGCAGGAACAGCCCACCGACGACCGCCGTCGTCCCGCCCACAACAATCAGAAACGGCCCCGTGCCGCTGCCGCCACTGGTGCTCAGTTTCTGAAAGATGCCGGAGACGCCCAGAAGCAGGGCCGGCAGGAATCCGCCCAGCAGTAGGGCGATCTGTTTGGTCGTCATCGATAGAGCCTGGCGTCAGGAGCGACGCGAACTGCGGTGCACGCGGAATCCTCCCCGGGGCGCGTCCCCGGAAAACGAGATTCTTACGGCCCCGTGCCCGGAGTCAACGTCCCGATCGCCCGGTCGGCCCGGCTACTTCAAAAGTTCACGAAGCGTTCGCAGGTTGACGGCGTCCATCTCCTCGCCGTCCCGCTTCTCTTTCTTCGTTTCGAGGTACATCGGCAGCTTGTCGAACCGGCGATCATTGAGCACCTGCCGGAACGCCTCGAGACCGATCTCCCCTTCGCCGATGTGCTCATGCCGGTCGACACGGCTGCCCAGCGGCTTCTTGCTGTCGTTGAGATGCCACGCCCGAACGCGGTCGAGACCAACGACGCTGTCCAGCTCCTTCATCGTGGCACGGTACGTCGCCTGGCTCCGGATGTCGTATCCCGCCGCGAAAATGTGGCAGGTATCGACGCACACGCCGAGCCGCTCTCCGCCCCCGGCTGCCTCGATCAGTTGAGCGAGATGCTCGAAGCGATGGCCCAGGTTGGTCCCCTGCCCGGCGGTCGTTTCGAGCCAGATGTCGACGGAGAACCCGTCGGTGCGCTCCAGGGCCTCGACCAGAGCCGTCCCGATCCGCTCCAGCCCCGATGCCTCGTCGCTGTCGACGTAGCTGCCGGGGTGAATCACCACACCGGCCAGTCCCAGGGCCTCGGCCCGTTCGAGTTCGACGACGAAGGCATCCAGCGACTTCCGCCACAGGGCGTCGTCCGGGCTGCCCATGTTGATCAGGTAGCTGGCGTGAGCCGAGGGAATCTGCACGCCGGTGCGCTCGAGGGCGTCGGCAAACAGCTCGACATCCTTGTCCGTCAGCGTCTTGGCCCGCCACTGGTTGTTGTTCTTGGTGAAGATCTGGACGGTGTCCATATCCAGATCGTGAGCGGCATCGACGGCCTTGTAGTAGCCGCCGGCAATCGACATGTGGGCACCAAGCAGGGGCATGCGGTCATCCGTTCTGTGAGCAGTCGTCGAGTCGGGCGCGGGTTGACCGGCAGTCTCGATTCTCCCACGGTCCGTTGCAACTGATGCGGACCGATCGGCAAACTCGAATGGCATCCTCGGGCCGTGCAACCTAAGATCGCAGTTATCTGCCGCCCCCTCTTCACCCCGCAGAATCGACAGCGACATGCCCTGGCTGATTCCCGCGCTGGTTGTCATCGTCGTCCTGGTTGCCCTCGCCCTGGGAGCGCGGCCACTGCTGAACTGGTTGCGACAGGTCGAAGCCCGTCGGGCCATCCAGCGGTTCCGGATTCAACGCGAAGCGCTCGAAGCGAAGTTCTTCGACGTCGCTGCGGCCACGGGAAAGCCACGTGGACTGCGATGGAAGCGGTGCGACTGGCAGTCACCGGTCACGTTCGCCCGCGACCTGCAGTCGCATCTGGTGACCGCCTTCGTCTCGGTCGAGATCCACTTCGACGCGGTCGAGGGCGGCGACATGGAAGACGTTGAAGCGGTCAGCACCATCCGCGATGCGGCTGCGGTATTCCACTATCGTGCCGGCACATGGGGCACGGGCGGAAAGGCACTGTTCAACATGAATCCGGCCGAAGCGGTCGAGCGGCTCGAGGGACAGTACGAGCCCCTTAACATCGATGCGTGATTCCGCGCCCTGTCAGGCACTCACCCAGGACCGCTGCTTCTGGTTCACCTCGGTCTGCGGAAGGAGATCGAGTTCGTGGAAGATGGCCCGTGCCATCTGCATGTGCCCTTCCTCCCCCGGATACAGCCCCTCGTCGTCGTACCAGTCCCGCAACGAACCGATGTGGCTCTCGACCCACTCCCAACGCTGGGCGTGGTCGATCAGGGGGACATCGTGCTCAGCGGCAATCCCCCGTGTCGCCTCGGTATAGACCTGGTGATCGACACGGCCGGAGTCGTCGAACCGGACCGGCAACGGAATCGTGTTCAGCACCGGAATCCCCCCGGCCTCGCGGATGCGATCGATCATTTCGACCATCGCCCGCTCGTACATCGGCAGACGGGACGAGCCGGCCGCCGATTCGAGCGGTCCGACGAACAGAAACACGACATCCGGCTGGAACCGCAGGCAACGCGATTCGAGATCACCGAGCAGTTCGTGCATCAACATCCCGGGAAGGGCCGTGGTGACGACCGTGTCGGGGAACCGTCGCAGCTCCCAGCGAATCCGGTTCGTGAAGTGGCCGGCAACGCTGCGCCAGTCGCGGGCTCCGGTTTCGTCCGAAAACAGACTGTCGCCGGCAAACAGCCAGGTGACCGGCTCGACCCGCTTGAGGCGATTCCGTACGTCATCGACCATGTGGCCGCAGGAGTGAATCCCGATCGAGACGGCACGGTCGTCCCACTCGTCGAATCCTGCTGCCGCAACAGACTGATCGGGAGCGTGAACCTCGCGGTTCCCTTCCGTCTCCGCAGCCAGCTGAATCGCGATCATTCGCCGCATCCGCGACGTGTGGGCCAGCGGATAACGGAGGCGGGTTGCTCGGGTGCGGACAGGCACGACGGATCCCATGTTGAACCGGGCGACGGACGACCACGGCCATCCGGACCGGCAGTCACCGGCCATCACGATTCTAGTCGGCCACATTCGCCGTTGTCTGCGCGCAAAAAAATCGCCCCACAGGAATCTTGCCGGCCGGCAAGCCATGTGGAGCGATTCTGACCGTTGATGCCCTGCGCCGTGAGACGCCGGCATCCGTGTCCGAAGGAATCAGCCACGTTTGACGGCAATGCGTTTGGGAACGGCCTCGGCGGTCTTGCCGAGCGTGACCGTCAGCACTCCGTCACGAACCGTCGCCTCGACCTGGTTCCGGTCGATTTCCTGCGGCAGGCGGCAGCCGATCCCAATGTCGTCTCGATCAAGCAATCGCTCTACCGCGCGGGTCAGCAATCCTCCGTCATCAACGCGCTGTGCGAGGCGGCGGAGAACGGCAAGTCCGTGACCGCCGTGGTCGAACTCAAGGCCCGCTTCGACGAGGAGCAGAACCTCAAATGGGCAGGCGAGCTGGAGCGCTCCGGCGTGCAGGTGATCTACGGCTTCATCGACTGG
>ENA-ORCW01000170-ORCW01000170.1-marine-metagenome-genome-assembly--contig:-NODE-170-length-72126-cov-4.877153_pt1 | contig 72126 bp, 65 predicted proteins | sample MGYA00237784_ERZ508517 | MGnify/ENA primary metagenome ERZ508517 (study PRJEB26187, sample SAMN06268979) | marine metagenome | isolation source: Tt ae E1 feedstock associated aerobic enrichment on...
GCTTCCAGCACTTCGTTACTGTCGTAAACGTCGTAAACAACTTTGATGCCGGTTTCCGCGGTGAACTTCGCCAGGGTGTCCTCGGCGATGTAATCAGACCAGTTGTAGACACGCACTTCTCCGGCTGCAAAAACCGAAGAGGCACCCAGAGACATAGCAACAGCGGCGGCAAGCGCCTGTGGCTTACACAACTTCAACATTGGATGGTGTCCCTCACTGAAAAGGGATGGATACAAAGCGTGCAGGACGCACGCGGTGTTGTGCAGGTCTGCTGAGGGTGGCCGGAGGTGGCAGGTGTTTTTGAAAACACCGGGGTGCCGCCTTTTGACTCCTTTGAGGCTTATCCTGGAAACGGTGGTGGGGAATCCGACCGTATTCGCGCGATATTTATCATGAGAATTCTGGCCGCGCCACTTTTTTTTTCCGGATTTGATAAGCGCTTGTGCCTACCGTTTTCCGCGGGCCAGAAAAGGCCGCCCGCAGCGTGGCGGGCGGGTTTAAGACGGGTGCTTACTGCACGGTGATGGTTTTTGTGACCAGCTTGCCATTCTTTCGGATAGGTCCGTCTTCCTTGGCGCCTAGCGTGTATTCAAAAATGCCGGTCTGGTTGCCACCGGCTTCGCTGTGGACCATAAGCATGAGCATGTCACCGGCGGATACTTCCTCGGTAAGAATCGCCGCCACATCCATATTTTTGCCGGCCCTTAATGGTGCGTGGGCGACCACCGGGCCAGGCTTCATAGCCGAATCGGTACGGTGAACCACCAGCCAGCCGTTTTCCTCGGCAACGACTTTGCGGGCAGAGACCACGCCATTGCCCACGGACTGATCCATGGCCCAGACACCGGCCTTGTGATCCTCGGCCTGGGTGGTCGGGGTAAGCGCCAGTGCCGACGCTACGGTGGCTGCCATAAACAGGATGTTCTTGCTGTGCTTTTTCATTACGTTCTCCTTGCTTCACTATGGTAAAACCCATCGAGGCTGTTGTTTTCTGATGGGTTACCGGCAGCTACGGAGACAACGTCCGAAAGTTTCAGGGAATGCGATATTTAAAGACGGTTGGTATCAGCACCCTCACCGGTGGGATACAGAAAACCGTGAAGCGCGGGTCCGGTGGGCTGTCCGGTGGGCGATCCGCCCCGGGGCTCCAGACTGATGCCAAACGTCGCGCGACGCAGCAGCTCCGCGTCGTAATTCGTGAGCGCGGCCGGGTCTACTTCAAAATGCTCGTTCAGGACGCCCACGGATCTTGGCGTCGGGCCAAGTTCGTCATCCTTTATCCAGAGTTGGTAAGACTGGTTCCCGGCGGGTCGGGCGGTGACGGGTTGAATGTTCAGTTGTTTCCTGGCCAGATCCACCGTCAGCAGGAAAGCCGGCTGTTCGTCATTGTGCTGGAACACAGCCACATAGGGGCTTTCTGTTGGGGTGGGCTCAAGCATCATCACGGCAATCAGAAGCATCGCGGCAATCGAAGCCGCCGCTGTGCTCAGGCGCCACCTGGACACTTGTTGCCGGAGCCTGACCACCTCGTTGTGCTGCGATGAGGCCTGCTCCAGCTGATCAATGGAGCGCTCAATCCTGGCGAAAAGCCCGGGGGCAGGGTCGACCGGTTCGATTTCGTCGTTCAGAGCGGACAGCCGTGATTCCCACTGCAGTATTTGCGCGTCCAGCTCTGGATGGGTGGTCCGCAGGCGCTGAACGCGCTGGCGATCTTCGACCGGCAGGGTCCCCAGAACGAACTCTGCCGCCAGCATGTCCAGGTCGTCTCGTTCGATCATGAGTCCAGGCACCTTTTCAGCTGTTTAAGGGCGCGGTGAAGCCAGGTTTTTACGGTGTTGACCGGCTGTTCGAAATAGTCTGCCAGTGCATCGCGGGTCCAGCCATTCAGGTACGCAAGCCGCACCATGTCCGCACGGTCCTTATCCAGTTCTTCGAAACACCGGTTGAGCCGGGCCTGGGCCTGCACATCGTCAATCCGGTCGATCACGTTTGGCGAACGACTTGGGATCTCGTCAATATCGGTTTCCTGACCTTCCCGCTCTGCCGGCTGTTTGCGCAGCGCGTCAATGGCCGCATTTCTGGCAATAGAAACCAGCCAGGTGATAGGGGAGGAACGGGTTTCGTCAAACAGCGCAGCCCGTTGCCAGACCTTGATAAACGATTCCTGGAGTACATCCTCCGCCCGAGCCCTGTCTTTCAGGATACGCAGTATGACCCCCAGAAGTTTCGGGGCTGTGGCCCGATACAGTTCAGCAAAGGCCGTACGGTCTTTCTCAGCAACCGCGTGGAGCCAGGCCGTGACGGGGTGATCCGATGCCACCACCGGCCTCAGTTAGCCGGCTCGGGGGATCGGCCCGGGGTGCCGATATAGAGATAAACGGAGTGCTGTGAACGGTCCTGAACGCGATGCAGAGAGACGGCCGGGCCGGCCTTGCCGCTGTTCTGATAACGCGTCACTTCACCGGCGGGGCGGCCATCCCGTTCGCGCCCGGCTTCGGTACCTTGCCAGTTTTCCCCAAGGCAGGCACTGAGCTGGTTGTTAGCTTGCTGATACATGGCCGTTGCCACCTCCTGGTTCGGTGCGCCGACCGTGCAGGTGTATGCGGCATCGCCGTTGCCCCACTCCCAGATTTCGCAATGGCCTTTGATTAACTGCTCTTTGGCCCGGTAAAGGGTCACCATGGCGTAGCTTGAGCCATTGCCACGATAGGCATCAAATCCGGTGGTGTAATCGGCAACAACCGATTGCAGGGTTGCACAGGGATCATCGGTTCCGCTGGTGACGGGCCCGAAACTGCTGCAGCCTGACAGCAAAGCCAGCGAGGCAGCCAGTGCCAGCATGGGGCGACGGTTCGTGGTCATCGATCGTTCCTTGGTCGGGGAAAGTGCCAGAACCCTATTTGAGCCCAACCATCAATGGGATGCAATGCCGGCGCATGAATCAGTGCCGCGCTGTGTGGCGATAGTCTGTGGGCGACTTCCCCATCACTTTTTTGAACAGTCGAGAGAAGTAATAGGCATCGTCATAGCCCAGTTGCCGGCTGATGTCGGCGAAGCTCTGGCTGGTGGTATCCAGCAACTCACAGGCCCGTTCCACTTTGAGATGCAGGAAGTGCTGGATTGGCGAGGTGCCGGTCTGTTCCCGATACCGGGTGGCGGCGACAGGCCGGAAAGCTCGGCCAGCTGATTCAGGGTCAGGCGTTCCTCCAGATGCTCCCGCATGAAGCTGTGCAAGGAGTCCAGCTCGGCCTGCCGGGCCTGGCTGGTTTCGTCGGCGTTGATGGGCACGGCGGCCAGCAACTGTCGTAGCCGATTGCTGGCGTGGATCAACCCACGGGCCCGGAAGCCCGTTTGCCGTACCGACAACAGGCCGTTGAAATCCACCAGTAACCGGGGCTGTCTGCCCAGATGCCGGATGCGGGTGCTGTCATCAAAGCCCATGTACTGACCGAAGTCTTCGGCCAGGGGGCCGGTATAGTGAACCCAGTGAATGGTCCAGGGGTTGTCCGGGTCGGCGGTGTACCGATGGCTGGCGCCGGCGGGCAGTAGCAGGAGGTCGCCGGCCTCGACTGTGTGGGGCACGCCGGCGACGTTCAGAAAGGCCTTGCCGTCTGTGCAATAGATCAAAAGATTATCACGGTGGTGTTCCCTATGCATGTGATGCCCGGCCGCTCTCCGATAATGCCCGAAGGCAAGTGGATACAGCTCCCGGGTGAGCGGATGTGCCGCCAAAAGCCGCACAATAGGCTCTGGCACCACATAGCGAACACTGTCGGCTGGCACGGGCCACTGTGAGGTTTGAGTGGCCGGTTTCTTGGCTGGGATCTCAGTCATCGAAAAATAATCCATCATGGGCGAAATTTAGTCAATCACCAACCGTAAATCCGCGTGCTAGTCTTTCTTCAAATCATCGTCGGATCTGCCTTGTTATCGGTAGGCCGGCTCATCCCGGATAACAACAAACAGGGAACATCATCATGAAAAAAGTACCTCAGTTTATTGCAGGGGAATTCGTTCAGAGCCAGACCCAGAACTGGATCGACGTGACCAACCCCGCCACCAACGAAGTGATTGCCCAGGTGCCCTGCGCCACTGCCGACGAGATGCGTCAGGCGATTGATAACGCCAGTGAAGTGTTCAAGAGCTGGAAGGAAACCCCGGTTTCTGAACGAGCACGGGTGATGCTGCGTTATCAGGCGCTGCTGAAAGAGCATCACGACGAAATCGCCGAGATCCTGTCCCAGGAAACCGGCAAGACTTTTGACGACGCCAAAGGCGATGTCTGGCGTGGCATTGAAGTGGTGGAACACGCCGCCAACGTGGCTTCCCTGATGATGGGCGAGACCGTTGAGAACGTGGCCCGCGAGGTAGATACCCATTCCTGGATCCAGCCTCTGGGGGTGTGTGCCGGCATTACGCCGTTCAACTTCCCGGCCATGATCCCGCTGTGGATGTTCCCGATGGCCATTGCCTGCGGCAACACCTTTATCCTGAAGCCTTCCGAGCAGGATCCGCTGACCCCTATGCGCCTTGCCGAGCTATTTGAAGAAGCCGGGGCACCGAAGGGCGTCCTTCAGGTGGTCCACGGTGGTAAGGAGCAAGTTGATGTACTGCTAACTGATCCCGCCATCAAGGCCGTTTCTTTCGTAGGTTCTGTTCCGGTAGGCCGTTACATCTACGAAACCGGTACTCGCAACATGAAGCGTGTACAGAGCTTCGCCGGCGCCAAGAACCATATGGTGATTCTGCCGGATGCTGACAAACAGCAGGTGATCAACGCCCTGGTGGGTGCCTCTGTGGGTGCGGCAGGTCAGCGCTGCATGGCTATTTCGGTCGCCGTTTTTGTGGGCGAAGCCCAGCAGTGGATTCCCGAACTCAAGGAAGCCATGGCGAAAGTGCGTCCCGGCGCCTGGAACGATTCCGGTGCCAGCTACGGCCCGATCATCTCCGCCAAGGCGAAAGACCGAATCGAATCTCTTATCGCGACAGGCGAAGCCCAGGGCGCCAAGCTGCTGCTCGATCTCCGCCATGGCAGAACGGGCCGTGGCGCGGTCGTGATAATGCGAGGCGAACAGGCGCAGCGGGTTATAGACCTCCGGCGCCATCAGCAGCAGGAACATGCCCAATTGCAGGGTCAGCGGGCTGGCGCGCAATTGCAGATAGTCGATAAAGGTGAGGCCGACATAAAGGGCGATCCCGGCCACGCCGAGCGCGGCGAAGAGTTCGAGGACCGCAGACGACAGGAAGGCGATCCGCAGCACGGCCATGGTGCGCACGCGCAGGGTCTCCGCCGTCGTTCTCAGATGCCGCGCGGTGCGGTCGACCGCGTCGAATGTCCGGATGGTCGCCATGCCGCGCAGCCGGTCGAGCAGGAAGGCGTTCATGTCGCCCATCTCGGCGAGCTGCTTCTCGCTCGCCTCCTTGGCGCGCCAGCCGATCAGCGCCATGAAGACGGGAATGAGCGGCGCGGCGACCAGCAGGATCAGTGCGGCTGCCCAGGAATAGGCGAGCACGCAGGCAAGGATGGCGAGCGGCACGACGGTCGCCTTGTGGCGCAGGGGTTCGAAGCGCGCGCGGTAGGGCACGACCGCTTCGGCCTGCTCGGCGAGCGTGCCGGCGACGAGCCCGGATGAGGGGCGCGTGGCGTCGAGCGGCGAGCGCCGGGCGAGGCCGGCGACGGCATCGGCGCGCAGGGCGGTGAGCTGGCCGCGCGCGGCCCGGAACGCGCTCTGCATGCCCGCCCGGTCCAGCCAGGCCCGGGCGATGCCGAGGACGAGGATGCCGGCTGCGGGCAGGAGCGCCCGGTCCATCGCGGCGCCCGAGGCGATCTGGCCGACGGCGAGGCTCAGAAGGGCGGCCTGCGGGATCCAGAGCAGGGCGGCCGCCGACTGCAGGACGGTCGCCGTCCGGCCGATGGAGGGCGCGGTAAGGGCGCGGCTGCCCGCTGCCGCGGTCTGGCTGCATGGGGAGCCGGCCAGTGCCGCATCGGCGGTGCCGCTCTCTGCGGCGGCCTTGCGGTTCCGGCCGAGTGTCGCGTCCAGCGCCGTCATGTCCTGCCGGTCTCCGTGCGTCTGTCGCCCATGGAGACGATCCGGTCCTTGGCGTCGAGCAGGCGTGTCACCTTCGCGCCGAGGCTGAGCAGCATGGCAAGCCGGTCGGTATCGAGCCGCTTCACATCGTCATACCAATTCGTCAGTTGCTCGATCAAGTTGTTCATCTCCACGAGCCGCGACTGGGCGTAGCGCTCCTCCTCGGTGCCGGGCTGCTGCATGATGAGCTCGCGCAGGACGGACAGGGTGGGGTCGATCTCGCGCTTCTTGCGCTCTTCCGCGAGCGTTCTGAGGATGTCCCAGACATTGTCGGGCGTGGTGAAGAAGTCCCGCCGGTCGCCGGGAATGTGCTTCAGGATCACGAGGTTCCAGGCCTGGAGCTCGCGCAGGCTCATGGAGACGTTGGAGCGCGATATGCCGAGCGCGTCGACGATCTGGTCGGCGCAGCACGGCTCCGACGAGACATAGAGCAGCGCATAGATCTGCCCCACCGTGCGGTTGATGCCCCAGCGGCTGCCCATCTCCCCGAAATGGAGCACGAAGGACTGGATGAGTGGCGGGAGATTCATGAGGTTACGGCCATCCCGGTAATTTCAGTAATTTCTGAAATCCATGTATAGCATGGACCCCTCCGTGACAAGGCGAGGCCGCCGGCCATGACGGATCCAATGGTCGCGGTGCGCAAAGGCCGCAGGGCGCGGCGGGGCGATCGGGACGGAACGGGCGCTGGCATGTCCATGGAGCCTCCGCTTCTGCCTCGTCTGGACCGGCTTCCGCGTCCGATCAGATCAGGAAAATTGCGGCTGCACTTTAAGATCGATCAATTTTGCCACCGTGACGGCCCCCGAATTCGCCAGCAATGCACGGGGCGGGAGAGGTCTCGATCGCTATTGAGGTAATATTTTACCCGAATACCGGTTGCGTGCTCAGGTCGACGCCGCAGCCGGGCTCCGCGAGGCCCCGGCGGAGCGGCCTCCCTCGGCGAGCTCCGCCTTGAGCGCGGCGACGGCCTCGAACTGGCTGAGGAACACCCGGCCGGACAACTCCTTGAGGAAGGCCGTCCGCCTCAGCCGGTCCATCACCGGGCCCTTCACCTCGGAGAGGTGGAAGGCGATGCCGGCGTCCGCGAGGCGATGGTCGATCTCCTCCAGGCTTTCCAGCGCGCTGGCATCGATGGCGTTGACGGCGGAGCACATCAGGATGACGTGTCGGACCTCCGGGGCCGCGGCGACGAGCGCGGCGATCCTGTCCTCCAGATAGCGGCTGTTGGCGAAATAGAGGCTCTCGTCGACGCGCACTGACAGGATGGCGGGATCGGTGAGCACGCTGTGGCGGTTGACATTGCGGAAGTGCTCGGTGCCCGGCACCTGGCCGACGACGGCCATATGCGGCTTGCTGGTCCGGTAGAGATACATCAGCAGCGACAGGGCGACGCCCGCCACCACGCCGGGCTCCACGCCCCAGGCGAGGGTCACCAGGATCGTCGCCGCCATGGCCGCGAAGTCGGCTTTCGAATAGGTGAAGACGCGTGCCATGGCGCGGACATCGACGAGCGAGAGCACCGCCACGATGATGGTCGCGGCAAGGGTCGCCTGCGGCAGGTTGGCGAGCAGCGGTGTCAGGAACAGGGTGGCGAGCGCGATGCCGATGGCGGTGAAGACGCCGGCTGCCGGGGTTTCCGCGCCGGCGTCGAAATTGACCACCGAGCGCGCGAAACCGCCGGTCACCGGATAGCCGGAGGAGACGCCGGAGGCGATATTGGCCGCGCCGAGGCCGACGAGCTCCATGTCAGGCACGATGCGCTGGCGGCGCTTGGAGGCGAGCGTCTGGGCGACGGACACCGATTCCACGAAGCCGATCACGCTGATGAGGAAGGCGGGAACCGCGAGGGTTGCGAGGAGGTCGGGCGAGATGACGGGCAGGCCCGGCACCGGCAGCCCTTGCGGGATCTCGCCGATGAGCGCGACGCCGCGCTGGCCGAGATCGAAGACGGTGGCGAGCAGGATGGTCACGGCGACGCTCAGGATCGGCGCCGCCTTGGTCAGGATGTCGGCCAGCCGGGTATTGAGGCCCATGCTCCTCAGAACGGCCTTCAGCCGCAGCCGCGCGAAATAGAGGAACGCCACCACGCCCGCGCCGATGGCGAGCGTGATCGGATTGGTGCCGGCGATGTTCGCGCCGAGCCCGCCGAGAATGTCCGGCAGCGTCTTGCCGCTGACGGGAACGCCGAGCAGGTGCTTGAGCTGGCTCGACGCGATGAGGATGCCCGATGCGCTGATGAAGCCGGAGATCACCGGATGGCTGAGGAAGTTGGCGAGAAAGCCGAGCCGGAACAGCCCCATCAGGAGCAGCATGCCACCCGACAGCAGGGCGAGCGCCGTGGCGGCGGTGAGATAGTCGGCCGTCCCCTGCGCCGCGATCTGCCCGACGGCGGAGGCCGTCATGAGCGAGACCACAGCCACCGGGCCGACGGCCAGCGTCCGGCTCGTGCCGAAGACGGCATAGGCCACGAGCGGCAGGATCGAGGCGTAAAGCCCGATCTCGGGCGGCAGGCCGGCCAGCATGGCATAGGCCAGCGACTGCGGGATGAGCATGATGGTCACGATCACCGCTGCCACGAGGTCGCTGACGAGCACGGAGCGGTCGTAGGCTCCCGCCCAGTCGAGCATGGGGAAGAACCGTTTCAGTCCGGCCATGGAGGAAATGCCTGTCCTGCGCGGCTCGGGTTCGCAGTGCCCCCGCATCCGGTCGCCGCGTCCGGATGCGGGGGAAAAGGGATGCCCGGCCCATGCCGGCGGCGTCCGTCAGAGCGTGTTGACGGGCACCTTCAGGAACACCTTGCCGTCCTTGTCGGCGGGAGGCAGCCGGCCGGCGCGCATGTTCACCTGGAGCGACGGCAGGATCAGGCGCGGCATGGAGAGCGTCGCGTCGCGCGCCTCGCGCATCTTCACGAACTCGTCCTCGCTCGCGCCGTGGCCGACATGGATGTTGTTGCGTTTCTCCTCGCCGACCGTCGTCTCCCATTCGATATTGCGGTCGTTCGGGCCGTAATCGTGGCACATGAACAGCCGCATCTCGTCCGGCAGGGCGAGGATGCGCTGGATGGAGCGATAGAGGGTGCGCGCGTCGCCGCCGGGGAAATCGGCGCGCGCGGTGCCCCCGTCGGGCATGAAGAGCGTGTCGCCGACGAAGGCGGCATCGCCGATGACATGGGTCATGCAGGCCGGCGTGTGGCCGGGCGTATGCATGACATGGGCCGTCATCGTGCCGATCGCGTAGCTGTCGCCGTCCTTGAACAGCCGGTCGAACTGGCTGCCGTCGCGCTCGAACTCGGTGCCCTCGTTGAACACCTTGCCGAAGGTGTCCTGGACGATGACGATGTTCTCGCCGATCCCGAGCTTGCCGCCGAGCTTCGACTGGATATAGGGCGCTGCGGAGAGGTGGTCGGCATGGACATGGGTCTCGATGAGCCATTCCAGCGTCCAGCCCTTCTGCCGGATATGGGCGATGATCCTGTCGGCGCCGTCATAGGTGATGCGCCCGGCGGCGTAGTCGATGTCCATCACCGAATCGACGACGGCGCAGGAGGTGGAGGCCGGGTCCCTGACGATATAGCTGATCGTGTTGGTGGGCTCGTCGAAGAAGGCGACGACCTCGGGCTTCACCGACAGATCGGGCGTGAAGGGAAGCGAAACGGACATGGCGATCTCCCTGGGTTCGATGGTGTCATGCCGCACCGGTCGCGGTGCGGGCCCTGGTGGCGTTGCGCAGGTAGCGGGCAACGAGAATGCCGGCGACCATGGCGGCGACGAAGGTGACCGCGTCGGTCTCCAAGAGGCCGAGGGCGGGAATGGCGCCGCCCGGACAGAAACCGGAAATGCCCCAGCCGATGCCGAAGACCGCCGAGCCGGCGATCAGCGGCAGGTCGATCCCCTTGCCGGACGGCAGATGGAAACCCGTATCGAGCGCCGGCGCGCGGCGCTTCAGGATGAGGGCGTAGCCGGGCGCGGTCACCGCCAGCGCGCCGGCCATCACGAAGGCGAGCGAGGGGTCCCAGGCGCCGGCGAAATCGAAGAAGTTGAGGATCTTGGCCGGGTTGGCCATGCCCGACAGCGCGATGCCCGCGCCGAAGACAAGGCCGATGAGCAATGCGGACACGATGCGGGCCATCACAAGCCTCCAATCACGTGGCGGACGACGAAGACGGTGAGCGCGGTCGTGACCATGAAGGTCGCCGTGGCCGCGATGGAGCGCGGCGACAGCCGGGCCATGCCGCAGACGCCGTGGCCCGACGTGCAGCCGGAGCCATAGGTGACGCCGATGCCGACAATCAGCCCGCCGGCGACCAGCCACGGGGTCGGGACGGGGCTGTCGAACGGGATGGTCGCGCCTGTGAGTGCGATCATGGCGGCGGGAGCGGCAACCGCTCCGGCGAGAAACGCGGCGCGCCAGCCCCAGTCGCGTGCGGGCGGGGGCAGGATGGCGGCCAGGATGCCGGTCATGCCGGCGATGCGGCCGTGAACCGCCATGAGCAGCACGGCGGACAGGCCGATCAGCGCGCCGCCGAGAAGCGAGAGGAACGGGGTGAATTCGGTCATGATGCGTGTGCGGCTCTCTTGTCGGACGCTCGTTCGCAGAAAAGGTCGTGCATGGTGGCTATGAAGATGCGGACACGCGGATCGGCATGGCGATAGAAGACCTGCTTGCCGTCCTTGCGCCCGACGATGAGCCGCGCCTGCCTGAGGGCGGCGAGCTGCTGCGACAGGCCGGGCTGGCGGATGCCCAGAAGGTCCTCCAGCTCGCGCACCGAACGCTCGCCGTCGACGAGCGCGCAGCAGATCAGGAGCCGGTCCGGGTTGGACAGCTTCTTCAGGAAGGCCGAGGCCTCCCCGACATTGGCCTTCATCTCGACGGCCTCGCAGGACAGCTGATCGGTCATCTCCGGATCCTCCGCCGGCCGCCGCTCAATGGCCGTGCGCGGCGAGCCATTTCACCGCGCCGGAGAGGTCGAAGCCGCGGGCGGCGGCAAATGCGGCGACCTCCTGGCTCTTCATGCGCCCGTCGAGCACCTCGCCGATGGCCCACAGGGTCAGCGAGCGCGTGCCCGTGCGGCAATAGGCCAGAACCGGACCCTCGCTGTCGGCGACGGCCTTCTGGAAGGCGCGCACCTTCTCCTCGGTAAGGTCGGGCACGGGGATCAATGCGAAGCCGAGCCCGGCCCTGCGCCCCGCCTCGGCGATGCTGGCGGCGTCCGGCTGGCCGGCCTCCTCGCCGTCCGGGCGGTTCGCGACGAGGCCGGTGAAGCCCGCCGCCGCGATATCCGGCAGATCCGACGGCGCTATCTGCGGCGAGACCGACAGCTTCTCGGTGATCGCGACAGGCTTCATGTGCGGCCTCCCTTGCGGGCGCAGGTGTCGATGCCGAAGATCGAATAGGCCGGGCAATAGGACATGAGCCCGGTCGCCAGCGGCACGAGGCCGATCAGGCCCCACCAGCGCGCCGCGCCATCCATGAGGACGATCAGCGAGAGCAGTGCGAGACCGACGACGATCCTCGCGATCCGGTCGATGCCTCCGACATTCCTGGTCATGGTCGATGGTTCCTTCAGTTGCATGGGCGAGTCGAGAGGGGCGGCGCCCCTTCGCCGAACGATTAAATGATTATGATTGCAAAATATTGCAATTGATAAAGCGAAAACATTTTGTCGCACCGGTTGTCGCATGCTGTTTCGGTCGGCGGACCGGCTACTGGCCGTGCCCTCCCGGGCGAAGCTGCCGGTCGCGCCGGGGCTTGCCATGGCTGGGGGATTGCCAGGAGCGGCGAAGACCGTTATCGATTAGTTATGTTATAACGTTGCTTTTACCCGAATGGCGGCAATCCGGCCGCGCATCCGGGCACAGGCACAGTCTCGATACGATGGAGCGAGTACATTGACGGACAATCGCCTTCCGGTCACCGTCCTGTCCGGCTTTCTCGGGGCGGGCAAGACGACCCTGCTCAATCACGTTCTCAACAATCGCGAGGGCCGCCGCGTGGCGGTCATCGTCAACGACATGAGCGAGGTCAATATCGACGCCGATCTCGTGCGCGACGGCGGGGCCGACCTGTCGCGCACCGACGAGACTCTGGTGGAGATGACCAATGGCTGCATCTGCTGCACGCTGCGCGACGATCTCCTGAGCGAGGTGCGCCGCCTCGCCGGGGCGGGCCGGTTCGACTATCTCCTGATCGAGGGGACGGGCATCGCCGAACCGCTCCCCGTGGCGGCGACCTTCGCCTTCCGCGACGAGGCCGGCGTTTCCCTGTCGGACATTGCCCGTCTCGACACCATGGTGACGGTGGTCGATGCGGCCAATCTGCTGAAGGACTACGCCAGCCGGGATTTCCTGAGCGACCGCGGCGAGACGGCGGGCGAGGGCGACGAGCGCACGCTGGTCGACCTGCTGGTGGACCAGATCGAGTTCGCCGATATCGTCGTCGTCAACAAGGTCTCCGACGTGGACGCGGAGACGCGCCGGGCGGTGCGCGCCGTGGTCAAGGGCCTCAATCCGGATGCCCGCATCGTGGAGACCGACTTCGCCAAGGTCGATCCCGGCGAGATACTCGACACGGGCGCCTTCGATTTTGACCGCGCCCACGAGCATCCGCTGTGGTTCAAGGAGCTCAACGGCTTCGCCGACCATGTGCCGGAAACGGAGGAATACGGGGTCGAGAGCTTCGTCTATCGCGCGCGCCGCCCGTTCCATCCGGAGATGTTCGCCGACTTCATGCGGCGAAGCTGGCCGGGGCTGATCCGGGCGAAGGGGCTCTTCTGGCTGGCGACCCGGCCCGAATGGGTCGGCGAGTTCAGCCTCGCCGGCGCCATCTGCCGCACCGGGGCCATGGGGTACTGGTGGGCGGCGGTGCCGAAGGAGCGCTGGCCCGACCATCCCGAATGGCGCGCGATGCTCGCCAGCCACTGGGTACCGGGCTGGGGCGACCGCCGCCAGGAGCTCGTCTTCATCGGGACCGGCATGGACGAGGCTGCGATCCGCGCCGGCCTCGATGCCTGCCTCGCCGGACCGGAGGATGCCGCCGGAATCGACGCGGAGACCTTCCGCCATCTGCCGGATCCGTTCCCGGAGTGGGGGCGGGCCGGCGCGGCGTGACCGGACGCATTCCCGCCGTCCCCGGAGGATGGCGTCAACCGGGCGTCCGGTCCTCGTCTGCCGCCGCCTCGCGGTCGGGCGCGGCGTCCTCCTGCCTGCCGCGCCGGTCCTTCTCCGGCGAGAAGCTGACGATGCGGTCGCCGCCGGACGGCGTTCCGGTCGCGCCGGATGCAAAGACGATGGTGCCGGACGGCTTGACCCACAGGAGGACGACCGCCTCGTCGGGCCGGCTGGCCAGATAGGCGTCGTGGTCGAATGTGTCCGTCAGCTTCGTCGCCTGGAAGGTCCAGCCCCGCCAGTGCCGGTCGCGCAGGTCGCGGAAGGTCAGCGGCTCTTCCGTCAGCGGCCGTCCGCCAAGGGTGAAGTTGAGCGAGGCCCGTTCCGACTTCTCTTCCCCGCGCCCAAGCTGGAAGACGTGGGCGCGGCCGAGTTCGGGGCCGAAATCGGTGCATACGAGCGCGTTGTAGGCATCGTTGTCGGTCACCGCGGCAAGCGTGGAGAACTGGTTCGGATCGATATCGTGATGGGCCGCCTCCGACAGGATATCGCCGTAGAAAACGGGAATGTCGGCGAGTCGAGCCTCGGCGATGTGGTTCCAGTTCGGATCGGCGATCATCACGGGCACTTCGAGCGACTTCAGCTTGCTGGCGAGGTCGATGGTCCAGCGCGCACCGCCGACGATGAGCAGGCCGGGCTTCTCCGTGCTCTTCAGCTTGAGGAGGGCGGAGAGCGGGCCGAGCGTGAAGCCGTGCAGGACGATGGTGGCGACGACCACGGCGAAGGTGAAGGCGACCATGCGGTTTGCATCCGCGATGCCCGCATCGGCGAGCGCGGCCCCGAAGAGGCCGGACACGGCGACGGCGACGACGCCGCGCGGCGCGATCCAGCTCGTCAGGATGCGCTCCGCCATTGTCGCGCCGGAACCGGTGGTGGCGATCATGATGGCAAGCGGGCGCACGATGAAGAGCACGGAGGCGACAAACAGCGCCGCATGCAGGTCGAGCATCCTGAAATCGTCCAGGGTCAGCGAGGCCGTCAGCAGGATGAAGATGCCGGAGACGAGAAAGACCGTGATGGTCTCCTTGAAGCGCTGCATTTCCGCAAGGCTCGCGATCCGGGTGTTGCCGAGCACGATGCCCATGACGGTGACGGTCAGAAGGCCGGCCTCCTCCAGAACCAGATTGGTGAGCGCGTAGGCCAGGAGGATCGCCACGAGCAAAAGCGGCGCCTTGAGGAACTCCGGCACATGCCCGTTCATGAACGCCCACTGGATGAGCCTGGCCGCGAGATAGCCCCCGATGACGGCGAACAGGAAGGCGGCCACGACCACATAGGCGAGGCTGCCGCCCTGATGCTGACCGATCAGAACCAGGATGATCTCGAAGGAGATGACCGCGAGGAGCGCGCCGATCGGGTCGTTGACGATCGCCTCCCACTTGAGCAGCGAGGCGGGTCTGGCGTCGAGCCGGGCCTGGCGCAGGAGCGGCGAGATCACGGTCGGCCCCGTGACCACGAGGATCGCCCCGAGCACCACCGCCGTCGGCCAGGACAGCGCGCCCAGATAATGCGCCGACAGCGCGGTGAGGACCCAGACCAGCGGTCCGCCGATCATGACGATCCGCCTGACGGCGGTGGAGGTCTCGCGGATCTCCTTGACGTTCAGCGTCAGCCCGCCCTCGAACAGGATGACGGCGACGGCCAGCGACACGAGCGGTCGGTAGATGTCGCCGAAATCCTCCGCCGGATTGACGAAGCCCGTTGCCGGCCCGGCGATGAAGCCGGCCGCCAGCAGGAGCACGATGGCCGGCAGGCGCAGCCGCCAGGCAAGCCACTGGGCCGCCATGCCCGCCACGCCGATCAGGGCGATCTTGAGCGCAATATCGTGCATCGTTCCCCCTCGTCCGTCGCACGGGAGCCCTCCGGCCGGCCCGAAACCGGTTGTCGACCCTGGGCCGAACTCGGTCAAGGACGTCTTGTTCAGTCCGCTTCGGCCGCGGCCCCTGTCGCCTTCGGGATGGGCCGGCCGGCGGCGAGCGCCTCCTCGACGGCATGGCAGGCGGCATGGACGCCCCTTGCAGGCTCGAGCTCCGGGCGCTCCACGCGGCAGCGGTCGAAGGCCAGCGGGCAGCGCGGATGGAAGGCGCAGCCCGGCGGCGGGTCGATGGGCGAGGGCAATTCGCCCCTCAGCACGATGCGCTGCCTTGAATGGCCCGGTTCGGCAACCGGCGTCGCCGACAGGAGCGCCTGCGTATAGGGGTGGCGCGGTTCGGAAAAGATCTCCTCGCGCGGGCCCTGCTCAACGGGGCGGCCGAGATACATCACCATGAGCTCGTCGGCGATATGGCGGACGACGGACAGGTCGTGGCTGATGAACATATAGGCCAGCCCCAGCGTCTCCTGCAGATCGACCAGGATGTTGAGCACCTGCGCCTGGATCGACACGTCGAGGGCGGAGACCGGCTCGTCGAGAACGAGGATCTCCGGATCGAGCATGAGCGCGCGCGCGATCGCGATGCGCTGGCGCTGGCCGCCGGAGAACATGTGCGGATAGCGGTCATAGTGTTCCGGCCTCAGGCCCACCTGCTCCATCATGGCCTGCGCGCGCTCGCGCCGCTCCCGGCCCGGCAGCCGCGTATTGACGAGCAGCGGCTCCTCCAGCGCCGCCCCGATGCGCTGGCGCGGATTGAGCGAGCCATAGGGGTTCTGGAACACGATCTGGACCTTCGTGCGCAGCGTGCGGCGGGCTCCGGCGTCCGCCGAGGCCACGTCGAGCCCCGCGATCTCCAGCCGGCCCGAGCTCGGCGGCTCGATCATGGTGACCATGCGGGCGAGCGTCGACTTCCCGCAGCCCGATTCGCCGACGACGGCGAGCGTGCGGCCCCGCGACAGGGTGAAGGAGGCGCCCGCCACGGCCTTCAGGAAGGCCGGCTTGTGGAAGGCCCCGCGCGAGACCTCGTAGTCGCGGGTCAGGCCGTCGGCCCTCAGCACCACGTCCCCATTGCCCGTCATGCCGTCGCCTCCCCGGCGGGAACGGGGCCCGGATGGCCCTGCGGCTCGCCGTTCTTCAGCGGATAGTGACACAGCGCCCGGCCCATCGCCGCGGCGGCCTCCACCGGGGCGACGTCGCGGCAATGGGCGGTGGCGAACCGGCAGCGCGGGCTGAACAGGCAGCCTCGCGGCCGGTCGATCAGGCCCGGCACGACGCCGGGGATCGAGGGCAGGTGGCGCGCATGGGCACGTTCCGGCAGGGCCGCGAGCAGCGCCGCCGTATAGGGATGATGGGGATCGGCGAACAGGCCCTCCACCGTCTGCTCCTCCACCTTCTGGCCGGCATATTGCACGTTCACGCGCTCCGCCGTCTCCGCGACCACGCCCATATCGTGGGTGATGAGCACCATGGCCATGCCCGTCTCCCTTTGCAGGCGCACGAGCAGCTCCAGGATCTGCGCCTGGATGGTCACGTCGAGCGCGGTGGTCGGCTCGTCCGCGATCAGGAGCTTCGGATTGCACGAGATGGCCATGGCGATCATGACCCGCTGGTTCATGCCGCCGGAGAGCTGATGGGGGAATGAGGAAAGCCTGCCCTCGGGCTTCGGAATGCCGACGAGCTGCAGGAGCTCCACCGCGCGGTCGCGGCGTTCCGCCCGCTTCAGCCCGGTATGCGCCTTCAGCGCCTCGGTGAGCTGGAAGCCGACGGTGAAGCAGGGGTTGAGGCTCGTCATCGGCTCCTGGAAGATCATGGCGATGTCGCGCCCGACGATCTGCCGGCGGTCGCGCGCGGACATGGTGAGAAGATCGCGGCCGGCAAAGGCGAGCCGGTCGGCGGTCACCGTCGCCGTCCAGGGCAGGAGCCCCATGGCCGCCAGCATGGAGACCGACTTGCCGGAGCCCGATTCGCCGACGATGCCCAGGATCTCGCCCTCGTCGACGGTGAGCGAGACGCCGTCCACGGCGCGCAGGCGGCCCATGGCGGTCTCGAAATCGACGGTCAGGTTCTCGATCTCCAGAAGCGCCATCACGACCTCTTTAACTTGGGATCGAGCGCATCGCGCATGCCGTCGCCCATCAGGTTGATGGCAAGCACGGTGGCGAGGATCGCGAGGCCGGGAAAGGTGACGACCCACCAGGCCCTGAGGATGAACTCGCGCGCCTCCGCGAGCATCGTGCCCCATTCCGGCGTCGGCGGCTGCGCGCCCATGCCGAGGAAGCCGAGGGCTGCGGCGTCGAGGATCGCGGTGGAGAACGACAGCGCGGCCTGGACGATGAGCGGCGCCATGCAGTTCGGGAGCACGGTGACGAACATGAGCCGCGGCAGGCGGACGCCTGCGACCTGGGCCGCCGTGACGTAGTCCTTGGGCCGTTCGCCCAGCACGGCCGCCCGCGTCAGGCGCACATAATGGGGCTGCTGCACGATGGCGATGGCGATGATGGCATTGGTGAGGCTCGGCCCCAGGACAGCCACCAGGACGAGCGCCAGCAGGAGGCTCGGGAAGGACAGGATCACGTCCATCACGCGCATGATGACGGTGTCCACGCCGCCGCGGAAGAAGCCGGCGACGAGGCCGATCACCACCCCGATCATCAGCGACAGGGAGACCACGACGCAGCCGATGAACAGCGAATAGCGGCTGCCATGGATGAGACGGGAGAGGATGTCGCGGCCGACCGCATCGGTGCCGAGCAGGAAGCTGGCATCGCCGCCCTCCTCCCAGAAGGGCGGTTTCAGCAGGGCGTCGCGGTACTGGACCGTGGGTCCGTGCGGCGAGATCACGTCGGCGAGGATCGCGACCAGGACGATGAATACGAAGAAGGCGAGCCCCATGACGGCGCCGCGGTTCTCGCGGAAATAGCTCCAGAACTCGATGAGAAGCGCGATCCGCCCGCCCCGTGCGGCGGGGGCGCCGTCTTCCTTCTCCAGTGCCGTATCGGTCATTCGCCTAGTCCCTGTAGCGGATCTTCGGGTTGATCAGCCCGTACGTCACATCGACGAGCAGATTGACCAGCATGACGATGGCGGCGATCAGCAGGAGGCCGCCCTGCACGGCCGGATAGTCCCGCCTGAAGATCGAATCGATCATCCATTTGCCGATACCCGGCCAGGAGAAGATCGTCTCGGTGAGGATCGCGCCGGCGAACAGCACGCCGACCTGCAGGCCGATCACGGTGATGACCGGGATCATGGCGTTCCTGAGCGCATGGAGCCCGACCACCCGCCAGGGCGCGAGCCCCTTGGCGCGGGCGGTGCGCACATAGTCCTCGCCCAGGACCTCCAGCATGGCCGAGCGTGTCTGGCGCGCGATGACGGCGAGCGGGATGGTGCCGAGCACGATGGACGGCAGGATGAGGTGGCTGACCGCGGAGGCGAAGGCGCCGTCCTGACCCGACAGCAGGCTGTCGATCAGCATGAAGCCGGTCGGCGTGGGGAAGTAGTAGAGGAGCGATATGCGGCCCGATACGGGCGTCCATCCGAGAATGCCGGAGAACAGGATGATGAGCAGGAGCCCCCACCAGAAGATCGGCATGGAATAGCCGACCAGCGCCGTCGTCATCACCGCATGGTCGAAGGCCGTGCGCCGCCGCACCGCCGCGATCACACCCGCCGGCACGCCGAGCGCGATGGCGAAGAGGATGGCGCAGACCGACAGTTCGAGGGTGGCCGGAAACAGGGTGAAGAACTCCTGGAACACCGGCTTTTTGGTGATGATCGACGTGCCGAGATCGCCATGGAGCAGGTCCCACAGATAGGTGAGATACTGGTCCCAGATCGGCCGGTCGAAACCGTATTGGTGGAGGAGCTGGCGATAGCGCTCCTCGTCGATCGAGCGCTCGCCGGCGAGCAGCAGCACCGGATCGCCGGGCAGAAGGCGGATGAAGCCGAAGGCGACCACCGTCACCCCGAGGAAGGTCGGGATGAGGAAGCCGATGCGGAACAGCAGGAACCGGATCATGTATGCCAGCCACGTCCCCCCGCCGCCCTGGCAAGGGGGCGGCGGGGGGCCTCAGGGCCTGTTGGCGCTATGGTGTCACTGCGCGATGTCGACACCGTCGAAGCGATGGCTGCCCAGCGGGTCCATCTTGTAGCCCGACACGCTCTTGCGCATGGGCATGAACACCACCGAATGGGCGATCGTCGCCCAGGGAGCCTGCTCCTTGAAGACGACCTGCGCCTCGCGATAGAGCTCGGCGCGCTTGTCCTTGTCGCTCAGGATCTTGGCTTCCTGGATCAGCTTGTCGAAGGGCTCGTAGCACCACTGGGCGCGGTTCGCGCCGCCGACGCCGTCGCAGCCGAGCAGGACGGCGAGGAAGTTGTCGGGGTCGCCATTGTCGCCGGTCCAGCCGAGCAGCACGGCACCGTCGCGGTCGACCTCCTTGGACCGCTTGAGATACTCGCCCCATTCATAGGAGACGATCTCGGCATCCACGCCGACCTTGGCCCAGTCCGACTGGATGAGCTCGGCCATGCGCCGCGCATTCGGGTTGTAGGGCCGCTGGACGGGCATTGCCCAGATCTTCATCTTCAGGTCGGAAACGCCCGCCTCGTCCAGCATCGCCTTGGCGGCTTCCGGATCGTAAGCGTCGTCCTCGACCTTCTCGTTGTAGCTCCACATGGTCGGCGGGATCGGGTTCTTCGCCACCCGGCCGGCGCCCTGGAACACGGCGTCGAGGATCGCCTCCTTGTTGATCGCCATGTTGAGCGCCTTGCGCACCTCGACCTTGTCGAACGGCGCCTTCTGGGTGTTGTAGGCGAGATAGCCCACATTCAGCCCTTCCTGCTCCATGACATTGAGGTCGGGATCGTTCTTCATCGCCTCGATGTCGGCGGGGTTGGGATAGGGCGCCACCTGGCACTCATTGGCCTTGAGCTTCTGGTAGCGGACCGCCGGATCGGTGGTGATGGCGAAGACCAGATCGTCGATCGGCTGCTTGCCGTCCCAATAGTCCGGATTGGCCTTGTAGCGGATCACCGCGTCCTTCTGATAGGCCACGAACTGGAACGGGCCGGTGCCCAGCGGCTGCTGGTTCAGAAGCTCCGGCTTGCCGTCCTCCATCAGCTTGTCGGCATATTCCTTGGAGAAGATCGAGGCGAAATCCATCGCCAGATTGGCGAGCATCGGCGCCTCGGGCCGGGTCAGCACGAACTTCACCGTGTAGTCGTCGACCTTCTCGATGTCCTTGATGAGGTCCGGCATGGACATCGCGTTGAAATACTCCCACGAGCCGCCGGCATAGTCGAAATACGGGTTCTCCCCGTCGAGCTGGCGCATGAAGGAGAAGATCACATCGTCCGCGTTCAGCTCGCGGCTCGGCGTGAAGAAGTCGGTGGTGTGGAACTTCACCCCCTTGCGCAGATGGAAGGTGTATTCCGTGCCGTCGTCGGAGACCTCCCAGCTTTCCGCAAGGCCCGGAATGACGTTGGTCGTGCCGCGCTCGAACTCCACCAGCCTGTTGTAGACCGGCTTGGACGAGGCATCGAAGGTGGTGCCCGCCGTGTAGAGCGCCGGATCGAACCCCTCCGGACTGCCTTCCGAACAATAGACCAGCGTCTTGGCCTCGGCGCCGGCCGACGCCATGGCGAGAAGCGACAATCCGAATGTCGCTGCCATCACGCGTTTGGTACGTAGCATCTAACCCTCCCTGGAGCGTAACGACATGCCTGTCCTCCAGATCAAACGATCTTGAGCCGGAACCGGTCCAAGACCGATGATTTGATCTGCCCTCAAAAGGTTAGAGCAACTTGTGTGCGTCCAGTCGGCCGCACGTTGCTCTAGGAGCAGGTCGCCCATACTTGCAGCAAAATCGCTCGTTGAAAACGGGCAGCCGGAGCTTTTCTCCATCTCCGACTGCGCCGCCGCGATGCACACCTATCGGGCGAGTGCGCAGGCCTCGGCCATCAGGCACAGGAGTTCCCACATCATGGTCGCCCCGTTGAGCGCGGTGTAGCCGGACGGGTCGAAGGGCGGGGAGACCTCCACCATGTCCGCGCCGACGATATCGAGCCCGCGCAGGCCGCGCACCAGCGCCTGCGCCTCACGCGGGGTGAAGCCGCCGACCTCCGGCGTGCCCGTACCCGGCGCATAGGCGGGGTCGAGACAGTCGATGTCGAAGGTCACATAGGTTGCCCCGTCCCCGACGATCCGGCGGGCCTCCGCCATCACCTTCTCCGGCCCCAGCGCGTCGACCTCCTCGATCTCGAAGATGCGCACGCCGGTGCGGGCCGCGAACTCGCGGTCCTCCCAGTCGTAGCAGGAGCCGCGTATGCCGATCTGCACCGTCCGCCTGGGATCGAGCACGCCCTCCTCGATGGCGCGCCGGAACGGCGTCCCGTGGGTCAGCTTGAAGTCGCCGAAATAGCCGTCCCAGAGATCGGTATGGGCATCGAACTGGACGAGGCCCACGGGCCGGTCCGCCCCGAGCGCCCTCAGGACCGGCAGGCTGACGAGATGGTCGCCGCCCGCCGACAGCGGCCTGATGCCCCTGGCGTGGATCTCGCGGAAGAACGCCTCGATCCGGTCGAGCGCATCCTTCACGTCCGCCGGGTTGACGGGCGCGTCGCCGAGATCGGCCACATTGGCGAGATCGTAGGGCGCGATCTTGAGGGCGTGATGGATCTGGCGCATCATCGAGGACATGTCGCGGACCTGCCGGGGACCGTGGCGGGGGCCGGGACGGTTGGTCGTGCCGCCGTCGAACGGGATGCCGACGAGCCCGATATCCACCCCGTCGGCCTCCTCCACCGGAACATGCGGCAGGCGCATGAAGGTGGCGATGCCGGCGAATCGCGGCATGACCTTGCCCGATACGGGCGCGAATCGTCGTTCCTGCGTCATGTGCTGTTCTCCCACCATGTTTGTCGCACGGGAGGCATCATAGCCCCGCGCCGCGGGCCGGCGGCAAGGCCTGTCACAAACCGCTCACGGGCTGTGCGCATCATGGAGGCCGCAACGGTCCCCGTAAGGGGGCCCGGTTTCGGATTTCGGCGAGGTTGACCCCCTTGGACCGCCTGCTCAAAGGATCCCTGTGTTCGGCTCTGGCCCGGCCCTGGTTCGACCGGCTGGCGCTCGGCGCGCTCGGCCGGTGGTACTTTCCCGCCTCGCGGCAATGGGCCGCGGCCAATGCCGCGGGCGGAGAGCTCGACCGCTTCCTCGCCGCATTCGGCGGGGTGCAAGCGGTATCGCCGCACGCGGTGGAGGCCGCGCTCGGCACCGTCGATGCCGCGCTCGACCGCCGCCGGACGGCGGAGAAGGCCTGGCGCGACGCGCTGTTCGAGACATCGCGCCCGCGCCGCGCCACGCTCCTCGACATCGAGAGCGAGCGGCTGGCCGCGGCGGATGCCCATAACCGCCTGCGCCGTCTCTTCTTCTCCACCCGGCTCGACCCCGAACCTGCCATGATCGGCTGGCAGACACCCCCGCCGGGCGAGATCGCCGCCCTGTTCGGCCCCGCCCGCACCGATCCGGCAGGCTTCTACCGTTTGCCCGGAACCCTTCCCGAGCCGGAGGTCTCCCCCGCCATCGTTCGCAACGGGGAGCGGCGCTACTGGCTGCGCCTTCCCTCGCCCTCCGGCCGGCTCGGCGACGCCGTCACCGCGCGGGTGAGCGAGCCGGACGACGCACGCGACCCGCCGACGCTTGTCTGGGGCCACGGCCTGTGCATGGAGACGGAGCACTGGACGCTTCTCAATGACGGCGTCTCGGACCTCACCCGGCTTGGCTTCCGGGTCGTGGCGCCCGAGGCGCCGTGGCACGGGCGGCGCACGCCGCGCGGCGGCTATGGCGGGGAGCGCTTCGTCGCCACCATGCCGCTCGGCCCCATCGACGCGCTGTCCGGCGCCGCGCTCGAATGGGCGGCCCTCATCGCCTGGGCGCGCGCCGCCTCGCGCGGGGCTGTCGCCGTCGGCGGCATCAGCCTCGGCGCGCTGACCGCCCAGCTCGTCGCTGCCAAGGCGCAATACTGGCCTGCCGGGCTGCGTCCCGACGCCATGCTGCTCGCCGGTCATTGCGCCAGCCTCTGGGATGCGGAGGCCCGTGGCGATCTCGGCCGGCTCTGGAACAGCCGGGCATCGCTCATGGCGGCCGGATGGAGCGAGGAGGCTGTCGCGCCCTATCTCGTTCTGACCGACCCGGTCGAGACCCCCGTCATGCCGGGCGAGCACATCGTGAGCCTGCTCGGCCGGCGCGACACGGTGACCCCCGTCGCCAGCGGCCGTGCCCAGCTCGACCGCTGGGCCGTGCCGGAGGAGAACCGTTTCCTGCGCGAGCGCGGCCATTTCTCGCTCGCCCTCGGGCTCATGCGCGATCTGGCTCCTTTCGAGCGCCTCGCGGAGGTCACGGTTCGATCGCCATCGAAACGTCCCCGCATCCCCGCATGCTAGGCCAACCTGCCGCCGGAGGGACCCGCCGCCCGGCGCACCGGCGCCTCTCCCGTCATTGGCCGTCTGATCCGGAGTGCGATTTCGCGCGCCCGCAAAACCGTTTAAGATCCGGCGCAAAACGGGAGGTGCGCCATGGCCGGGTTCGAGGTGATGCGCGGCGATATCACGACGCTCCGTGTGGACGCGATCGTGAATGCGGCCAACAGCAGTCTTCTGGGCGGAGGCGGTGTCGACGGCGCCATCCATCGCGCCGCGGGCCCGGAACTCCTCGCCGAATGCCGGGCGCTCGGCGGCTGCCCGGCCGGCGAGGCGAGGATCACGCGGGGCTACAGCCTGCCCGCATCCCACGTCATCCACGCTGTCGGGCCCGTCTGGAAAGGCGGGGACAAGGGCGAGGACGCGCTGCTTGCGGGCTGTTACCGGAATGCGCTCGCGCTCGCCATGGAGCATGGCGCGCGCAGTATCGCCTTCCCCGCGATCTCCACCGGCGTCTACGGGTTCCCGAAGGACCGGGCGGCGCGGATCGCCGTCGAAACCGTCCGGGAGACCCTGACGGGCAGCGAGGCCGTGGACTGCGTCGTCTTCTGCTGCTTCGACGCGGAGACCGAGCGGCTCTACGAGGCCGCGCTCGGTCGCGGGAGGGCGGCCCGATGACGCTCGCGGCATGGGTGGCGCGCGCCGGTCGCGCCCGTCCCGAAAGCCCCGCCGTCGGCCTCGGCGGCGAAACGGTGCTGACCTATGGGGCGCTCGCCGACCGGGTCGCGCGGCTCGCGGGGGGCCTGCGCGACCGGCTGGGCCTTGCCGCCGGGGACCGCGTGGCGCTCGCCATGGCCAATGTGCCGGCCTATGCGGAGGTCCTGTTCGGCATCTGGCATGCGGGGCTCGCCGCGGTGCCGATGAACGCCAAGCTCCACCAGAGCGAGCTCCGCTACATCCTGGAGGATTCCGGCGCCCGGGTCTGCCTGGCGACGGAGGGGCTCGCCGCGACCGTCGCGGAGGCCGGTGCCGGCGGGCTCGATCATGTGATCGCGGTGGGGAGCGCCGATTACGAGGCCCTCGCCGCGGGCGCGCCGCGCGATCTGGAGATCGTTCCGCCCGACGCGCTGGCCTGGCTGTTCTACACCTCCGGCACCACGGGTCGGCCCAAGGGCGCGATGCTGACCCACCGCAACCTCACCGCCATGACGCTCAACTATTTCGCGGATTTCGACCGGATCAGGCCCGGCGACACGATCCTCCACGCCGCCCCGCTGAGCCATGGCTCCGGGCTGTGGATGCTGCCGCATGTGGCCGCCGGCGCGGTGAACGTCATGCCGGAAAGCGGCGGCTTCGACGCCGACGAGATCTACAGCCTGATCGCGCGCTGGCCGCGCGTCTCCATGTTCGCCGCCCCGACCATGGTGCGCCGGCTCACCGTGCATCCCGGCGGCGGCGATACCGCCAATCTCAAGCTCGTCACCTATGGCGGCGGGCCGATGTATGTGGAGGACGCGGTCGCCGCCCTCGACCGGTTCGGCCCGCGGCTTGCCCAGCTCTACGGCCAGGGCGAGAGCCCCATGACCATCACCCATCTGTCGCCGGAGGATCACGCCGCGCGCGACCATCCGCGCTGGCGCGACCGGCTCGCCTCCGTGGGCGTTGCCGACAGCGTGGTCCAGGTTCGCGTGGTCGACGGGGACGGCCGGCCGCTCGGGCCCGGCGAGAAGGGCGAGGTCGCGGTGTTCGGCGACACGGTCATGGCCGGCTACTGGCGCAATGCGGAAGCGACCGCGCGCACGCTGCGCGACGGCTGGCTGCTGACCGGCGATGTCGGCCATCTCGACGAGGACGGCTATCTTACCCTCACCGACCGGTCGAAGGACGTGATCATCTCCGGCGGCACCAACATCTATCCGCGCGAGGTGGAGGAGGTGCTGCTCGCCGCGCCGGGCGTCGCGGAGGTTTCCGTCATCGGCCGCCCGCATGCCGACTGGGGCGAGATCGTCGTCGCCTATGTGGTGGCCGAGCCGGGCGCGACACCCGACGAGAGCATGCTGGAGCGGCTGTGCCTCGAGCGCATGGCCCGCTTCAAGCGGCCGAAGCGCTATCGCTTCGTCGACGCGTTGCCGAAGAACAATTACGGCAAGGTGCTCAAGACGGCGCTGCGCGAGATGGAGGCGGCATGCGAGGACTCGCCGGCCGCTGCTCCGTGATCGCGCGCTATCTGCCCATGAAGTAGATTGTCGCCATGACGATGCAGATGGCGACGAACTGCAGGATGACGCGCCAGCGCATCAGGGTCTGGGAGGTGTTCGCGCTGCCGCCGCGCACCATGTTCCACAGGCCCAGCAGGAGAACGACGACGACCGCGGCGAGCGCGATCGGAACGAGAAACTGGAAGGTGCTTTCCATCGAACGGGAATCCGCTGTTGATATCGTTCCCGGACCGTTGCCCGGCCCGGCGGTGGTCCCTCAACTCTCCGAGGCGCCGGACAGGACGCGGTCGAGCGCGCGATAAGGCAGGATGCGGCGCAGCGACGCCATGAGATATGTCGGCACCGTGACGTAATATCGCGGTTTGGGGCGCGGCGCCTCCAGCGCATGGACGAGCCGTTTCAGCACGGCCTCCGGCGGCAGCTTGAAGGGCGATGACGTTCCCCCGCCCTCCAGGAGCGCGAGATGGCGGCGATAGGCCTCCGCGTGGGGCGAGTTCTCCATGTCGATATTGTCGCGCATGGCCTTGAGGGCGTGCTCGGTGAACCGGCTCGCGATCGGGCCAGGCTCGATCAGGCTGACATGGATTCCCGAGCCCCGCAATTCGAGCCGCAGCGTGTCCGTCAGGCCCTCGAGCGCGAATTTCGAGGCGTTGTAGGCGCCGCGCCACTTCATGGCGACGAGGCCGAGCACGGAGGAGCATTGCACAATGCGCCCGGAGCCGCGCGCCCGCATGCCGGGAAGGAGCCGGCAGGTCAGCTCGTGCCAGCCGAAGAGATTGGTCTCGAACTGGGCCCTCAGGACGTCGCGGGCGAGGTCCTCCACCGCGCCCGGCTGGCCATAGGCACCGTTGTTGAAGAGCGCGTCGGGCACGGCGCCGAGGCGGTCGGCGATCTCGTCGACGGCGGCGGCGATCGAGCGGGGCTCGCGATAGTCGAGATGGATCGCCTCGAGCCCCGCCTCTTCCAGCCGGCGGAGATCGTCCGGCTGGCGCGCCGTGGTGAAGACCCGCCAGCCGCGCGCATGGAGCCCGAGCGCGCACGTCTCCCCGATGCCCGAGGAGCAGCCCGTGACGAGGATCGAGCGCGGGGCCGTCATGGTCTAGCGGCGCACCGCGTCCGGGCCGATGTTCCCCGGCGCGCCGACGAAGTCGCGCGCCTTCTCGCCGAGCGCGCGGAACTTCTTCGACGTCTCGCCGAGTCGCTGGCGCCAGTCCTCGCGCGGGGCCTGGCCCTCGATGGCGGCGAAATAGACCTGCATCAGCGCGGCGATGGCGAAGGGCTCGAGCACCGCCGCCTTGAAGCAGATGGCGAACACGATGGCCACGAGGATCGCGATGGCCGACAGGTCGCCGGGGAAGAAATAGACGATGGCGCCCGCCGGCGCGAGGAACACCAGGAACATGATGAGGGAGAGGCCGTAGACGAAGATGGCGAGCCAGACCGCGTTCTTGAGGATCGCCTTGGCGTTCTGGGCGTAGAGCACCAGCCCGTCCTGCGCCGACTCATAGGGGTTCGCCGACCGGATCCGGATATTGTAGGCGAGGACCACCTCGTCCATCAGCCCGATCGCGACCGACAGCACCATGCGCACGAAGCGGGCGAGCCCCTGTATGCCCGGAATCGGCAGGACGGAGGAGATGACGCCGAGGAGGCCGGTCACCGCGCGGATCACGGCCTTGACGAGCTGGTCGATCACGAAGAGCACGTTGGCTTCCACGAAGCGCTCCGCGACGACGGCGCGCCCGTGCTCGATCTGGGAACGGCCCTCGGGCAGCGGCCGGTCGTCCATCGCCTCGACCAGAACGGCGATATGGCCTGCCTTGACCATGTAGAGCACCCATTCGCGCAGGAAATAGAGGCCGATGGCGACCAGCCCGAAGCCGGCCGCTCCGCCCCAGAAGGTGGAGGATGTGCGAAAGCCGGCATCCCCGAAGGCGCCGATGCCCCAGCCGAGCCCCGCCCCGGTTCCCGTCACCGCCACGAAGGCGACGGCGATGGCGGCATAGACCGCCATGCGGAGCACGATGAACGGCCAGGTCCTTGCCAGCAGGGAGAAGGTGCGTCCCAGCGAAAAATCCCACAACATCCGTTGTCTCCAGACATGGGCGCCCGCACCCGGTCGTGCAGGCCGCCGAAGCCGTCTCCCTCGCCGTCCGCCCCGAGCGCAGAGAAGACACCACCGCGGGGCCGATTTCAACAGACGATGGCGGCGGGAGGCACGAGCCGTCTTGCGCGCGCGCCGGATCGATGCCAATAACGACAGGAACAATCCACGAACATTCAAGGACGACGGAGGTATCCGATGGAGCAGAGACTGAGCCTTGTCACGCTGGGGGTTGCGGATGTGGCGCGGGCGCGCGCCTTCTACGAGGCGCTGGGCTGGACCGCCTCGGCCATCGACGGGGAAGGCCGGGTGGCGTTCTTCCAGTTGCCGGGAATGGTGCTCGGCCTGTTCGGCCGCGCGGCGCTCGCGGAGGATGCGGGCGTGCCGGCGGAGGGGTCCGGCTTCTCCGGCATCGCGCTTGCCTACAACACCCGCTCGCGCGGGGAGGTGGACGAGCGCCTCCGGGAGGCGGAGGCGGCCGGCGGGCGCATCGTGAAGCCGGCCGAGCAGGTCTTCTGGGGCGGATATTCGGGCTATTTCGCCGACCCGGACGGCCATCTCTGGGAGGTCGCCTGGAACCCCGATTTCGAGATCCTCGCCGATGGCGGCATGAAGCTGCCCGAATGAGGCGGCTCGCGCATCACGCGCCCTCGCCGGTCTCTCCGGCATGGTCGAGCGCGGCGGAGATCAGGGTGTCGACCGCCTTGCTGCGGTAGCGCTCGCGATGGGTGAGCGCGTAGAAGCGGCGATAGGGCAGGGTGATGTCCACGCGGTGGAGCGTGCCGGAACCGATGCCGGCGCGCGCCACGCGTTCCGAGATCACCGTTGCGCCGGCGCCGGCCTCCACGGCGGCGCGCACCGCCTCGTTGGAGGGCAGCTCCAGCGCCACATTGAGGCGGCGCGGGTCGATGCCCGCCTGGCGCAGCGCGGCCTCGAATTCCGAGCGCGTGCCCGAACCGCGCTCGCGCAGCACCCAGTCCATGGCCGTCAGGTCGGTGATCGGGACGGCACCCCGCCGGGCCCAGGGATGGGTGGCGCCGACCACCAGCACCAGCCGGTCGCGCGCCACGGCCTCCGCCTTCAGCATGGTCTGGTCGACCTGGCCTTCCACGAAGCCGAGCTCGACCTCGCCATTGAGAACCGCGTCGGCAACCTGCGCGGTGTTGCCGATGGCAAGCTCGATCTCGAGCTTGGGGTGCTCGCGGCGGAAGGCGACCAGCACGGCGGGCAGCCAGTAGCTGGCGATGGTCTGGCTCGCGCGGATGGCGACCGTGCCGGCCTCAAGGTCGGAGAGGTCCTGCAGGACGCGTTCGGCGGCGGCCGCGCGGGCGAGCACGGCGCGTGCCTCCACGAGGAAGGCGCGGCCGGCGGCGGTGAGCTCGATATGCCGGCCCACCCGGTCGAACAGCGGCACGGCGAAACGCGCCTCGATGGCGGAGACGGCCGCGGAGACGGTCGACTGGGTCAGGCCCAGGGCCTCTGCCGCGCGGGTCATGTGCTCGCGTTCGGCGACGGCGGCGAAAATGCGCAGCTGCTCAAGTGTCATGAAGCATGATCTACGCCCCGAGGAGCGTGATCAGCAAGAGGGTCGTGCCGGCGATGAAGAGCCAGGACAGCGTTCCGAGCAGGAGGGGCCGCAGCCCCTTGGCCCTGAGCTTGCCGATATGCATCGACAGTCCCATGCCGGCAAGCCCGACCGACAGCAGGAAGGGCGTGACGGTGGCCCCGGCAGTCTTCACGCTTTCCGGAATCGTAACCACGCTGTTGAGCACGATGAGGCCCAGGAAGCCGAAGACGAACCATGGAATGGGCGCGCTCGGCTGGTGTGCGCTCGCGCCGTCGGCCCGGCCGCGGCGCACCGCGATCAGGCCGAGCGCGATGACCATGGGGCCCAGAAGCACGACCCGGGCGAGCTTGGAGATGGTGCCCACATCGCCCGCCGCCTGGCCGCCCTGGAAGGAGGCGGCCACGACCTGGGCGACCTCGTGGATCGACGCCCCCGCCCACAGGCCGTAGGTCGGTGCGTCAAGGTCGAGCGGGCCCTGGAGGACCGGGTAGAGGAACATGGCGAGAGAGCCGAAGGCCGTGACGCAGGCCACCGCATAGGCGACATCCTCGTCATGGGCGCGCGTCACGGTGTTGGTGGCGATCACGGCGGAGGCCCCGCAGATCGAGGTGCCCGCCGCGATGAGCTCCGTCAGCCCCGCATCGACCTTGAGGAGGCGGCCCGCCCAGATCGTGAACAGGAAGGTGCCGAGAAGCCCCGCCGCGACGATGGCGAGGCCCGTGACGCCCACGGACAGGATCTGCTGCACGGTGAGCTGGAGGCCCAGAAGCACGATGCCGGCCCTGAGGACCGGGCGCATGGCCCAGGCGATGCCGGGGCGCGCACGCTCCGGCGTGCCCACGACATTGTTGAAGACCACCGCGACGATGATCGCGAGGATCAGCGGGCTGAATATTGTGAGCCCCGGCACGTAGCGCAGGCCGAAGGCGGCGAGCGCGATGGCGGTGGCGAGTGCAAGGCCCGGCCACAGGGTGGCGACATGTCCGGCCGCCCTGCCGGGCTTGCCGATCGTCCGGGTCGATTGGTTCGCGTGTGACAAGTGTGGGCCCGCCGGTTTGCTCGCTGCAATGGATGCCGACGAGAATGCGGCAGACCGTTCAATCAATCCAACGAATAATAACTGTCAAATCAATCGATAAAAACGAACGATTGATCGTACAGGCCCGGCAACCGGCGGGCGATCACAGATCCTTCCTCATATAGATCCGGCGATAGCCGTCCTCCACGGCGCGGTGGGTGACCTTAAAGCCCAGATGGGCGTAGAGCGCTAGATTCTCCACCATGGCCTCGTTGGTATAGAGCCGGATGGCGGGCAGTCCCCGCCGGCGCGCCTCCTCCTCGACAAACCCGACGAGGCGGCGCCCGAAGCCCCGGCCCTGACATCCGGGCGCGACGGCGACATTCTCCAGGAAGAGATGGTCGCTACGCGGCTCGATCACCGCAAAGCCTGCGATCGCGCCCTCGCTTTCGAGCACATGGACGAGCCCGTCGCTCACCTGTCCGGCATAGTCGGCGAGCATCGGGCCCGGAGGCCGGTCCATCCGGTCGAGATAGAGGGAATAGGCGCCGCGCGCGACGGTTTCGATGGTGGCGACGTCGCTGGCTTCTGCGATCCGCATGCTGGCCATGGGGTTTGCCTCCTCGAGGCTGGTGCGGGCGGTGGGAGTCGAACCCACACTCTGTCACCAGAACTGGATTTTGAGTCCAGCGCGTCTACCGATTCCGCCACGCCCGCAACCGTGCGCCGGACTGTCCCCCGGCGACCGCCCGCGATCATAAGCAGGCGCGTTTGGCCGTCAACAAGCAACTCGTCGGCGATGGCGTGACAGTCCGGCGCCGGCCTTGTTTCGCAAGGAGCGGCAAGGGTCCGCGAACCCGTTCCCCGAGCGACGGCTGTCGCAGACCGGTTCAGCGGACCGTCTGCCGGGCGAAACCCAGGAGCTCGCGGATTTCCTCGGCCGTCACGCCGGCCTCGCGCAGGGCGCGCAGGCTACGGTCGCCAGCGCTCTTCGACAGCTTGCGGCCGGTCTCGTCGCCGATCAGCCCGTGATGGCGGTAGACGGGCTCCGGCAGGTCGAGCAGCACCTGGAGCAGCCGGTGGATGTCTGTGGCATGAAACAGGTCCTGGCCGCGGGTCACATGGGTGATGGCCTGCGCGGCATCGTCGACCACCACGGCGATATGGTAGCTGACGCCGATATCCTTGCGGCCGAGCACCACGTCGCCCCAGCGCGCGGGATTGACCGGCAACTCGCCCTCCTCCCCCGCCGGACCAGTGCCGTATTCGCGGAAGGTTATCGGGCCACCGGCCTTGCGCTCGGCCATCGCGATCGCGCGCTCCATGTCGAGCCGCAGGGCGTAGGGCCTGCCGTCGTCCATCAGCCGCTGGCGCTCATGGGGGGCCATATGCTTGTGGAGACCCGGATAGATCGGCATCCCTTCGGGATCGCGGGGATGATCCGGATCGTCGCTGACCGCCTCGCGGATCTCCTGCCGGGTCGCGAAGCATGGATAGAGGAGGCCGAGCGCACTGAGCCGCGACAGGGCCGTGCGGTAGCCGCCCATGGTTTTCGACTGGTACCGGACGGGCTCCTGCGAGCTCAGCCCCAGCCAGGCGAGGTCCTCCAGCATGCGGTCCACGAGCGCGGCGCGGCAGCGCAGGAAGTCGATATCCTCCACGCGCAGGATGAAGCGGCCCTCCGCCTCGCGCGCGGCCTCTGCCGTGAACAGGGCGGAATAGGCGTGGCCGAGATGCAGCTCGCCATTGGGGCTCGGCGCGAAACGGAAGCGGGGAACACGGTTCATCGGCGGTACCCACGATCACATGGCGATGATAGATATATATGGGCCGGGATTCATAGCATGACCACCATCGACACGCTGGACGATCTGCAGAAGGGCATCGAGGCACTGGCCGGGCGCGAGCCGCGCTTCGCCGCCATGATGCGCGAGACGGGCATGCCGCCGCTGCGCCGCCGCGACGGCGGCTATCGCGGCCTCCTCCACATCGTGACCGGCCAGCAGGTCTCCACCGCCAGCGCCGCCGCCATCTGGGCGCGCATGGAGGAGAGCCTCTCGCCGCTCGAGCCCGGCCATCTCGACGGGCTCGACGATACCCGCCTCCAGGCCGCGGGGTTGTCGCGCCCGAAGATCCGCACGATCCGGAGCCTCACCCGCGCCGTGCTCGACGGCACGCTCGACCTCGAACGGCTCGGCGCGATGGCGGACGAGGACGTCCATGCCGCCCTCACCGCGATCAAGGGCATCGGGCCGTGGACGGCGGACGTCTATCTGCTTGCCTGCCTCGGCCGGCGCGACGCCTGGCCCGCGGGCGACCTCGCCCTCCAGACGGCAACCGCGGCCGCCTTCGACCTTGACACGAGACCGGACGCCAGGCGAATGCAGGCGCTCGGCATGCCCTGGCGGCCATGGCGCGCCGTCGCCGCCCGGCTGATCTGGGCCTATTACCGCACCCTTCCCTCCAACCGGAACAGGATCGCCGACCCGATATGACCGAGACCCTCGACGGCCCCCGCCTGGCGCCCGCCTCGGGCGGCCCCGCCCGCCAGCTCGTCATCTTCCTCCACGGCTACGGTGCCGACGGCAACGATCTCATCGGGCTTGGCCGCGAATGGCAGCATCTCCTGCCGGACGCCGCCTTTGTCAGCCCGCATGCGCCGGAGCCCTGCGGCATGGCCCCGATGGGCCGGCAGTGGTTCGCGCTGACGCGCCTCGATCCGGACGAATACTGGACGGGCGTGCGGCATGCCGCGCCGGCACTCGACGCCTTCATCGACGCCGAGCTCGACCGTCACGGCCTCGACGACAGCCGGCTGGCGCTGGTCGGCTTCAGCCAGGGCACCATGATGAGCCTGCATGTGGGCCTGCGCCGCGCCAGGCCTGCCGCCGGCATCCTCGGCTATTCGGGGGCGCTGGCCGGCCCCGAGCACCTCGACGCGGAAATCGCCGCCCGCCCGCCGGTGCTCCTCGTCCATGGCGACCGCGACGAGGTCATCCCCGTCGCGGCCCTTCAGATCGCCGCCCAGGCGCTCGGCCGTGCCGAGGTTCCCGTCCAGTGGCATGTCTCCCACGGCGTCGGCCACGGCATCGCACCGGACGGCCTCGCCCTTGGCGGCCAGTTCCTCGGCGAGGTGTTCGCCGTGCCCGCCGGGCGCCCCTGACGGCAGGCGGTTCGGGACGGCCTGCCATCCTCACAGCCATCTTTCACAAGGCTGTCACACCATATATAGTACGTGTCTATCCGCGGCGGCTGCTTCAGGCTGGCGGAAGAAGGCGGGATGAAGGGTCCGGCGGCCCGGGCATCCGTCAAGGAGAGGACACGGTGAACGGCCTGGCCATATCACCCGAGAGCTGTCCTGCGCTGGTTCTCAATGCGGATTACCGGCCTCTGAGCTATTATCCGCTGTCCCTGTGGAGCTGGCAGGACGCGATCAAGGCGGTCTTCCTCGACCGTGTGAACATCGTCTCGCAATATGATCGCGCGGTGCGCAGCCCGAGCTTCGAGTTCCGGCTGCCGAGCGTCGTCGCGCTCAAGTCCTATGTGAAGCCGGCGCGCTACCCGGCTTTCACGCGGTTCAACGTCTTCCTGCGCGACAGGTTCACCTGCCAGTATTGCGGAACCCGCGAGGAGCTGACCTTCGACCATCTCATCCCCCGCTCCAGGGGCGGCCAGACCACATGGGAGAATGTCGTCACGGCCTGCGCGCCGTGCAATCTGAAAAAGGGCGGCAAGATGCCGGACGTCGCGAAGATGCACCCCTCGCGCACGCCGGACCGGCCGACCGTCTACGAGCTCCACAGCAACGGCCGGCTGTTCCCGCCGAACTATCTCCATGAAAGCTGGCTCGACTATCTCTACTGGGATACCGAGCTTCAGCCGTGACGGCCTCGACCTCGAACCAGGCTGGACGCAGGACCCGGATCAAACGGCCCTGCGCGGCCTGATCGCGCCCCGGAAGGCGACGATGGCGAGGCAGAGCGAGATCACGGCGTTGTAGCCGGCAAAGGACAGGCCGAAGAGCCGCCATGCGGCCTCGTCGCAGGCGACCACGCGGGCATTGTCGAGATCGGGCAGCACGCCGCCGCCGGAAAAGCCGCCGCCGCCGGCGCAGGTCTGCGGGCCCGGCCACCAGCCCCATTCGACACCGGCGTGATAGCCACCGAGTGCGGCGCTCGCCAGCATGATCGCGCCGCATATGCCAAGCCCCGCGCGGATCCAGCGCTCATGGGCGGAGGCCGTTGCCGCGACGACCAGGACGAAGCCGAGCGCGACGACCGCATAATAGGGCCAGCGCTCGGTGAGGCAGAGCGGGCAGGGCGCATAGCCGCCGAGGATCTCGAAGGCCCAGGCGCCGAGGATCGTCGCCGTGCTCACGGCGAAAAGGACGATGGCTGCTGCGGTCGTGCGCGTCATGGCCATGATGGTTCCCCGTTTCCCGTCACCACAGATAGGGCAGCACGACGAAGCCGCCGACCGCCAGCGCCACGAAGCCCCAGAACACCCAGTTCAGATAGCGGTCCATCAGGTCGCGGATCGGCGGCCCGAACCAGTAGAGGAGCGCTGTCACCGCGTAGAAGCGCAGGCCCCGGCTCGCCACGCTCGCCAGCATGAAGGCCGGCAGGTTGAGCATGGTCACCCCGCTGGCGATGGTCACCACCTTGTAGGGCAGCGGCGTGAGGCCCGCCGCGAACACGATCCAGGCGCCGTATTCGTTGTAGAGGCCGGCGAATCTGTGGAACTCTTCCGTATAGCCGTAGAAGTCGATGATCGGACGGCCGATCGTGTCGAGCAGGAAGTAGCCGATGGCGTAGCCGAACAGGCCGCCGAGCACCGAGGCCACCGTCGTCACCGTGCCGTAGAGCCACGCCTTGGTGCGCTCGGCCAGCACCATCGGGATCAGCAGGACATCCGGCGGAACGGGGAAGAACGAGCTTTCCGCAAAGGAGATCGCGGCAAGCGCCCGGGTCGCGCCGGGGCTGCGGGCGAGCGACAGGGTCCAGTCATAGAGCCGTCTGAGCATTGCCGGGCGTCGTTGGTATGATGCGGTCTCGACTGTTCCGGCAAGGGGCCGGCGTGAGCGCCCTAGCTAGCAGGCGCGGTCCGCCACGCCAAGCGCCAAGACGACGCAAGAGCCCGCAGGCCGTGGCGGCCCCGGTTCAGAAGTCGCTTGTCAGGCCCTTCTTCTCCCAGTCCCCGTAACGGGTCGGCTCCGGGCCGTCCGCGCCGTTGATCTCCTTCGGGCCTGCGGTCGCGCGTGCGTCGATCTCGGCGCGGCGGGCGGCAGCCTCCGCAAGGGCGCGGCGCGCGGCAGGCGGCAGATTGTCGTTCGCGCCCTCGTCCCGGTTTCCGGCATCTGCGCCGTCGCCATGCCCTGTTCTGTCGGCACTCATGGTTCGCTCAGCTCCCGCGCTTGTCGTTTCGCAATGGTCCACCAACATATACGGTCGCGGACATATGGCATTCAAGCCGGACCGCGCACGATCTGGATGTCGGACAAGCCCGGAGGGTCCCTGGGTCCATGAACTACCTGAAGACAGCCATTCTATTGGCCGGCATGACCGCCCTGTTCCTGGGCGTCGGCTTCCTGCTCGCGGGTCAGGCCGGCCTCGTCATCGCGCTCGTCGTGGCGCTGGGCATGAATGCCTTCGCGTACTGGAACGCGGACAAGATGGTCCTGCGCATGTATGGCGCGCGCGAGGTGGACGAGGCCAGCGCGCCCGATTTCTACGGCCTCGTGCGCGACCTCTCCGAGCGCGCCGGGCTGCCCATGCCGCGCGTCTATGTCATCGAGAATGCCCAGCCCAATGCCTTCGCGACCGGCCGCAACCCGGAGAACGCCGCCGTCGCGGCCACGACGGGCCTGCTCGGCATGCTGAGCCGGGACGAGCTCGCCGGCGTGATGGCCCATGAGCTCGCCCATGTGAAGCACCGCGACACGCTCACCATGACGATCACCGCGACGCTCGCGGGTGCGATCTCCATGCTCGCCAATTTCGGCCTGTTCTTCGGCGGCATGCGCGAGCGCGACAATCCGCTGGGGATCGTCGGCGTGATCGCCATGGCGATCCTTGCCCCGCTCGCCGCTATGCTGGTACAGATGGCCATCAGCCGTACCCGCGAATATGCCGCCGACCGCGGCGGCGCGGAGATCTGCGGCAATCCCATGGCGCTCGCCTCCGCCCTGAACAAGATCGCCGGCGCCGCCCACCGCGTGGAAAATCCCCAAGCGGAAGCCAATCCGGCGACCGCGCACATGTTCATCATCAACCCGCTCTCCGGCCAGCGCATGGACAATCTGTTCTCCACCCATCCCGATACGGAAAACCGGATCGCGGCCCTGCGCGAGCTCGCAGGGGAATGGGGTACGGGCGGCGGCGGTACCGCCGCGCAGAACGAGGCGCGCGGCGGCCACGCCCCCGCGCCCTGGCAGCGCTCGTCCCATGGCGGGCGCAGCGCCCGTGGCCCGTGGGGCTGATCGGGGCATGACCGAAATCCGCACGCCGCGGGGCAAGCGCAGGTCCGGCTCGTCGGCACCGCAGGCCGGCCTGCCGGCACGGCGCGAGGCCGTCAGGCTCATCGCCGAGGTTCTGGAAACCGGCCGTCCCTTCGACGAGCTGTTCCGCCTGAGCGCCGCGGACGGCCCGCTTTCGGGCCTTGCCCCGCGCGACAGGGCGCTCGTGCGCGCCATCGCCGCGACGGCCTTCCGCCACAAGCTCGCCATCGACGACATTCTGGGCCGGTTCCTCTCCCGCCCGCTGCCCCGGCGCGCAGGCGGCGTCTATGCGACGCTCCTGTCCGGGGCCGCCCAGCTCCTGTTCCTGCGCGTGCCGGCCCATGCGGCCATCGATCTCGCGGTGAGCCTGGCCGCGGGCGACCGGCAGATGCGGCCCTTCAAGGGCCTCGTCAACGCGGTCCTGCGCAAGGTCTCCGCCGAAGGGGCGGCAATCGCCGCCGGGCAGGACGCCGCCCGCATCGCCACGCCGGACTGGCTGTGGCGACGCTGGGTTGCGGCCTATGGCGAGGCGGAGGCGCGCGCCATCGCGGAGGCCCATCTCGCGGGCGCCGCGCTCGACATCACGGTGGCCGACGAGGCGCAGGCGGCCGGGTGGGCCGACCGGCTCGGCGGCGTCCTCCTGCCCACGGGCACGGTGCGCATCGCCGACCATTCCGGCCGGGTGGAGGAGCTTGCGGGCTATGGCGACGGGGCCTGGTGGGTGCAGGACGCTGCCGCGGCGCTCCCCGTGCGGCTTCTCGGCGAGGTGCGCGGCGCCCATGTCGTCGATCTGTGCGCCGCCCCCGGCGGCAAGGCCATGCAGCTCGCCGCCCGTGGCGCGCGGGTGACCGCCATCGACAGTTCCGCGCACCGGCTGGCCCGGCTCGCGGAGAACCTGAAGCGCACCGGGCTTGCCGCGGACACCGTCCATGGCGATGCCGCGCTCTGGCGCCCGGCGGAGCCCGCCGACGCCGTTCTGCTCGACGCGCCCTGCTCGGCGACCGGCACCATCCGCCGCCATCCCGACCTGCCCCATATCAAGATGCCGGAGCAGATCGGCACGCTGGCCGGGCTGCAATCGGCGCTCCTGGCGCACGCCCTCACGCTCGTGAAGCCCGGCGGCCTCGTCGTCTATTGCTCCTGCTCGCTCGAGCCCGAGGAGGGGCCGGAAGTGGTCGCGAAGGCCCTCGCGGACGGCCGGGCCGAGCGTGTCCCCGTCCGTGCCGACGAGCTGGCGGGCCTTGGCCATTTCGTCACCGCGGAGGGGGATCTGCGCACCCTTCCGGGCCAGGCGGTCGATGCGGCCGGCGACCTCAAGGGGCTTGACGGCTTTTTCGCGGCCCGTCTACGTGCCTTGTAAAGGGAGCGCTATCGCCCAGCCGGCAGCGCTCCGGAGGCGAACAGTCGAGGGCCCGAGCGATGTCCCAACCGGCCGACGAGGCGAAGGCGCGCCTGTGGATCAAGATCCGGCTGCCCAACGGCCATGAACTCGGGCCCGGCAAGATCGCGCTGCTCAAGGCCATCGCGACCGAGCGGTCGATTTCCGGCGCGGCGCGGGCCATGGGCATGTCCTACCGGCGCGCATGGCTGCTCGTCGACGACGTCAATTCCGCCTTCCGAGAGCCCGCCATCGAGACCTTTTCCGGCGGCCATTCCCGTGGCGGCGCGGCACTGACTGCCTTTGGCGAGACGCTCGTCGCCCTGTTCGACGACATCTCCACGGAGGCCGAACGCGGCGCGGCCGGCACGCTTGCCCGGCTCGCTCGCCTGGACCGCGCGGACGCCGATTGACGGGTCGCCGGAACGGGCTGCACGGGCTCGTCCCCACCGGACGGCTGGCAATGGCGGGCGGTTGCGCCCCGATGCCGCGGCGGCACGGCCGTGCCGTCCCACGGCCGGCTACAGGTCCTGCGCCTCGCCGCCGGCCGCCAGGCTGCGCCGCTCCACCGTGACCGTCTTCAGGATGGCGTGGACCTGCCGGCCGGGCTCGAGGCCGAGGCGGTCCATGGAATAGCGCGTGATGCGCGCGATCAGACGGCTTTCGCCGGCCTGCAGCAGCACCTCCACGAAGGCGCCCGGATCGACGCGCATTTCCACGATGGTTGCGGCGATCACATTGTTGGCGCTGATGCGCTCCGGCGGATCGAGGGCCAGCATGATGTCGCGCGCCCTGAGCCGCACGCGCATTACGGCGCCGACGGGCGCGTCGAGGCCGGGCACGACGAGCTCGCCGCCATCGAAGGAGAGCCGCGTGAGCGCATGGGCGCGGTCGTGGCCGGCGACCGTGGCGGCCAGCACGACGCCGGCCTCGAACCGGCCGGTCATGGGGAACAGGTCGATTCGCGCCGTGATGTCGAAGACGCTGCCGAAGGCGGCGAGCCGGCCCTCGTTGAACACCGCCATCCAGTCGGCGAGCCGTGTGACCTCGTCGATGGAATGGCTCACCAGGACGATGGGAATGCGCGTCTCGTCGCGTAGCCGTTCCAGATAGTGGAGGATCTCGTCCTTGCGCGGCCCGTCGAGCGCGGTCAGCGGTTCGTCCAGCAGCAGGACGCGCGGCGCGGTGAGCAGCGCCCTGCCGATGGAGACGCGCTGGCGCTCGCCGCCCGACAGGGTGCGCGGGCGCCGGTCGAGCAGCGCGCCGAGCCCCAGGAGCGCGACCACATGGTCGATGCCCGCCCGGTCGAAGGGGCGCCCGGCGCGCCGCCAGCCATAGAGCAGGTTGTCGTGCACGGTGAGATGCGGGAAGAGCCGGGCTTCCTGGAACACATAGCCGACCCGGCGCCGGCGCGGCGGCACCCACACCCTGGCGTGCGAATCGAACAGCGTCTCGCCATTGACCGAGACGCGCCCCTCGTCGGGCCGGATGAGGCCGGCGACCGCATTGACCGTCGTGGTCTTGCCGGAGCCCGACGGCCCGAAGAGCGCGAGGACGCCGGGGCCCGGCGTGTCGAGCGCCACGTCGAGCGCGAACCCCGGAAAGCGGTGGCGGATATCGAGGCTGAGCGACATCAGCCGTGGAGCCGGGCGACGCGGCGCGCGGCGAGCTCCGATAGGACGAGCCCCGCAAGGGCGAGCGCAATGGCCAGCGCGGCGAGCCGTGCGGCATCCGCCTCGCCGCCGGGTGTCTGGATCGCCGTATAGATCGCCAGCGGGATGGTGCGCGTCTCGCCGGGGATGTTGGAGACGAAGGTGATGATCGCGCCGAACTCGCCGAGGCTCGCCGCGAAGGCGGTAATGGCGCCGGCGATGACACCCGGCAGGGCGAGAGGCAGGGTGATCGTCCAGAACCGGTCGAACCAGCCGGCCCCGAGCGTCTCCGCGGCGACCTCGAGCTTGGCGTCTATGGCGCCGAGCGCCAGCCGGATCGCGCGGACCTGGAAGGGGAATGTGATGATCCCCGCGGCGAGCGCGGCGCCGGTCCAGCTGAACACGAACCTTATGCCGAGCGTGTCGAGAAGCCACGAGCCCACCGGCCCGCGCGTGCCGAAGGTCACCAGCAGCAGGTAGCCCATGACGACCGGCGGCAGCACGAGGGGCAGGTGGACGATGCCGTCGAGCAGCGTCTTGCCCGGAAAGTCGAGGCGGGCGAGCCCGTAGGCGGCGAGCACCGCCAGGGGAAGCGCACAGCCGACCGCCACGACGGAAATGCGCAGGCTCAGGAGCAGGGCTTCGACTTCCGCAGGCGTCAGCATGGGGTCCCGACCGTTACCGGTTGCGCGTGAAACCGTAGCGCTCGAACACCTTAAGGGCTTCCGGCCCGACAATGAAGTCGAACACGGCGCGCACCGCAGGCGTGTCGTTGCCGGCGACGATGGCGAAGGGATAGGTGATCGGCTTGTGGCTGCCCGCCGGGAACGTGCCGAGGACCTTCACCTTCTCGGAGATCGCCGCGTCCGTTCCATAGACGATGCCGAGGGGCACCTCGCCGCGCGCGACCAGCGCGAGCGCGGCGCGCACGTCGTCGGCCCGGGCGAGACGGGGTTCGAGCGCATCCCACTGTCCGAGCGCGCGCAGGGCCTCAGCGGCATAGATGCCGGCCGGCACATGGTCGGGATCGCCGACCGCCATGCGCCCGTCGGTGCCCAGGAGCGCGGCGAGATCGGTCTCCTTCGTAATCGCCACGGGCTCCAGATCGCTGTCTTCCGGCGCGATCAGGACGAGGCTGTTGCTGATCGGGCTGACCCGCGTGCCATCGGCCACGAGGCCGGCCTTGTCCAGCGTGTCCATCCACTTCTCGTTGGCGGATGCGTAGATCTGCGCGGGCGCGCCGGCCTCGATCTGGCGGGCGAGCGTGGAGGAGGAGGCGAAGGAGAAGCGCAGCGGTTCGCCGGTCTTCTCCCTGTAGAGCGCGCCGACATCCTCCATCGCATTGGTGAGGCTCGCCGCGGCGAAGACCGTGACCTCCGCCGCCCTTGCCGGGCCGGCAAGCCCGATGACCGTCAGGACCAGGGCGAGCGCCGCCGCGCCGAGCCGTTGCTGCATTATCATGAGGGAAGCTCCAGGGTGATGCCGTATCGTCTCGCTATATTCATCGAGATATAGCGAGGCCTGTCAAGATGCTTCGTGGGCCATGCGCGAATCACCGCGCGCCGGTTCCCTCTTCAATTCCTTGCCGCACCCGGGTGCCGCTGATATGGAAAGCCCACCATGACCACACGACCGATCAAGATCGCCCCCTCGATCCTCGCTGCCGATTTCTCGCGGCTCGGCGAGGAGGTCCGCGCCATCGACGAGGCCGGCGCCGACTACATTCACCTCGATGTGATGGACGGCCATTTCGTGCCGAATATCAGCTTCGGCCCCAGCGTTATCGAATCGTTAAGACGATGCACGGATAAGATATTCGACGTGCATTTGATGATTGCACCGGTCGATCCGTTCATCGAGGCGTTCGCCAGGGCCGGGGCCGACATCATCACCTTTCACCCGGAGGCGGGTCCCCATGGCCACCGCACCATCCAGGCCATCAAGGCGGCGGGATGCAGGGCCGGACTCTCGCTCAATCCGGGAACGCCGGTCGCGACCGTCGAACCGTTGATCGACGATCTCGACCTGCTTCTGGTGATGACGGTCAATCCCGGATTTGGCGGCCAGGCCTTCATCGAGACGGGCCTGAAGAAGATCGCCGCCTTGCGCGACATGATCGACCGGAGCGGACGAAGGATCGATCTGGAAGTCGATGGTGGGATCAATTTCGAGACCGCAGCCAGGGCAATCGACGCCGGCGCCGACGTGCTGGTCGCCGGAACGGCGGCCTTCGCGGGCGGACCGGACCGCTACGCCGACAATATCGCCGGACTGCGCGGCGGCGCCTGAGGGCCGCATCGCCCGCCGCTCCCTTGCCGAAGGGGGTGTGTGAGCCATGCTCCTTCGCCGCGACGCCACACCGTCCGCCCTGGCGCTCGAGCTCGCCGAGGCCGCGCTCAGGCGCAGCGCGCAGGGGATCGCGCGGCGCGCCGCGCGCTGGACGCCGCTGAGGCTCCTGCGGGCCGAACGGCTCGTCCAGCCCATTCCGCCGCTCGTGAAGGGCAATCCCGCGCTTGCCGCGGAGATCTACCGCGGCCGGTTCCATCTGGCCGGTACGCTGGTCGATGCCCAGAACCGAATCGTCTTCGAGCTCGCGCCGCCGACGGAGGCGTTTGCCGCCTCGCTCCACGGCTTCGGCTGGCTCATGCATCTGGAGGCGGCCTCGCGCGAACTGCCGCGCGTGCAGGCCCGCGGCCTCGTCGGGGATTGGATGGGCATGAGCGCGCGCCACCATCCCGTGGCCCGCCGGCTCGACGTCGCAAGCCGCAGGCTCATCGCCTGGATCCAGCACGGCCCGTTCCTCCTGCACAATGCCGATGCCGGCTTCCACGAGGCCTTCATGGCGAGCCTCGGCCGGCAGGCGACGCAGCTCATGAACGCCATCCGGCTCGCCCCGTCCGGCCGCAACCGGCTCGACGCGGCCATCGCGCTGGCCTATGCCGCGACCGCGCTCGGCGGGCTCGAATCGGTGCGCGCCAACCTCCTGGAGCGCCTGTCCCGGGAGCTGGAGCAGCAGATCCTGCCCGATGGCGGCCACATCTCGCGCAATCCGGCGGTGCTGGTCGAATTGCTGCTCGATCTCCTGCCGCTGCGCGACGCCATAGAGAGGACGAGCTGCGAGCTGCCCCACGGGCTCGTCGCCGCCATCGAGCGCATGCTGCCGCTCCTGCGCTTCTTCCTGCATGGCGATGGCGGGCTGGCGGGCTTCAACGGGGTCACGGACCGCATGGCCGGGGCCGCGCGCGCCATCGTGGACGCCGACGCGGTGCATGGGCGGCCCATCACGCTCGCCCCCCATGTGGGCTATGCCCGGCTTGGCCACGGCCGTGCGACGGTGATCGCCGATATCGGGCGGCCGCCGGCCATCGGCCTCAATCCGGGCGCACAGGCGGGTCCGCTCGCCTTCGAGTTCAGCGACGGGCCGCACCGCATCGTCGTCAATTGCGGCAATTCCCGCCTGATCGACCCGCGCTGGGCGGCGGCCTCCCGGTGCACCGCGGCCCATTCGACCGCCATTCTGGGCGAGCGGTCCTCCTGCCTCATCGTCGCCAACCGGGTCACGGAGAAGCTGTTCGGTTCGCCGCTCCTGTTCGGACCGCGCACCGTCGAGGGCGCTCTGCAGTCCCATCCCGGCGGCACGATCCTCGAGGCACGCCACGATGGCTATGCCGCCGCCTATGGCTACGGCCACGAACGCCGGCTCTATCTGGCGAGCGACGGGGCGGATCTGCGCGGCGAGGACCGGTTCGCACCATCGCCGGACGGCCGCACGACCGATCCGGAGACGGGCTTTGCCGTGCGCTTCCACCTCCACCCCTCGGTCAAGGTGACCATGGCGCGCGACGGGGCGAGCGTGGTGCTGCTCCTGCCCAACCGAACCGGCTGGCGCTTCTGCGCGCGCGGCGCGCGGCTCGAGGTCGCCGACAGCGTCTATCTCCTCGGCCAGGCCGCGCCGAGGCGGACCCGCCAGATCGTGCTCACCGGCACGGTCGGTGCCGAGGGGACGGCGGTGAAATGGGCCTTCAAGCGCATCGAGCGCCGCAGCGTGCCGAACGAATATATCGCCCCGCCCCGGGAACTGCCCCTGGAGCCCGGCCGCTGACCGTTAAGGTCCAAGCCTTGTTGCGATGACGGCGCCGGACGGGCTTGCCATGACCGCACCGCTGTTCCACTCCGGCGCGGGAAGTGCTATCTGGCAGGCAGCTCACCCTGTCCCGCACAGCTTTGTCATGGCAGCACGCCCCATGTCCGATCTCGTTCCCATCCGCCGCGCCCTCCTGTCCGTCTCCGACAAGACGGGCCTCGTCGATTTTGCCAGCGCCCTCGCCGCGCGCGGCGTCGACCTCGTCTCAACCGGCGGCACGTCCCGCGCGCTCAAGGAGGCGGGTCTCGCCGTGACCGACGTCTCCGACGTCACGGGCTTTCCGGAGATCATGGACGGGCGGGTGAAGACGCTCCATCCGGGTGTTCACGGGGGGCTGCTCGCCGATCGCGACACGCCGGCCCACATGGCCGCGCTTGCCAGCCACGACATCGCGCCCATCGACCTCCTCGTGGTCAATCTCTACCCGTTCGAGGCGACGGTCGCTTCGGATGCCGACGACGCGACGGTGATCGAGAATATCGACATTGGCGGCCCCGCCATGATCCGGGCGGCTGCCAAGAACCATTCCGGCGTCGCCGTGGTGGTGGAGCCGGGGGACTATTCCGCGATCCTCGACGAACTCGCCGCCCATGACGGCGCGACGACGCTCGCCACCCGCCGCCGGCTCGCGGGCAAGGCCTATGCGCGCACCGGCGCCTACGATGCCGCGATCGGCGGCTGGTTCGCGGAGCGCGCGGAGGAGGCGGCGCCGGAGTACCGGGCGTTCGGCGGCCGGCTCGCCCAAGCGTTGCGTTATGGTGAGAACCCGCACCAGAAGGCCGCCTTCTACCGCACCGGCGAGGCCCGTCCCGGCGTGGCGACGGCGCGCCAGATCCAGGGCAAGGAGCTTTCCTACAACAACATCAACGACACCGATGCCGCCTTCGAATGCGTCGCGGAGTTCGATCCCGCCGACGCGCCGGCGGTTGTCATCGTCAAGCATGCCAATCCGTGCGGAGCGGCGCGCGGGGCCTCGCTCTCGGAAGCCTACCGCAAGGCGCTCGCCTGCGATCCGGTCAGCGCCTTCGGCGGCATCGTCGCGCTCAACCGTCCGCTCGACGGCGAGACGGCGGAGGAGATCGCGAAGCTCTTCACAGAGGTAGTGATCGCGCCCGAGGCCGACGAGGCGGCGCTCGCCGTCATGGCGGGCAAGAAGAACCTCCGCCTGCTGCTCACCGACGGCCTGCCCGACCCGGCTGCCGCCGGCACCACGGTCCGGACGGTGGCTGGCGGCCTGCTGGTCCAGGACCGCGACGCAAAACGCCTGGAGGCGGGCGATCTGAAGGTGGTCACGAAGCGGGCGCCCAGCGAGCGCGAGATGGCCGATCTGCGCTTTGCCTTCACCATCGCCAAGCATGTGAAGTCCAACGCCATCGTCTATGCCCGGGACGGCGCGACGGTCGGGATCGGGGCCGGGCAGATGAGCCGCGTCGATTCCTCCAGGATCGCCGCGCAGAAGGCCGAGGACGCCGCTCGGGCCGCCGGCCTGCCGGAGCCGCTGACGCGCGGTTCGGCTGTGGCCTCCGACGCCTTCTTCCCCTTTGCCGACGGCCTCCTGGCGGCCGCGAAGGCGGGCGCCACCGCCGTCATCCAGCCGGGCGGCTCGGTCCGCGACGACGAGGTGATCGCCGCCGCCGACGAGGCCGGCCTCGCCATGGTCTTCACCGGCATGCGTCACTTCCGGCACTAGGGCCCTGTATCGCCGCGCTTTCGAACCGGAAAAGTGGTGCCCACTTCTCCTGAAAGCGCTCTAGCAGGTCGGATTGCGTTCAAGCCGAAACTTGCCGCTCGTCCCGGCCCGGATCCGACGGCCCGACCCTCCCCCGTGAAGGGGGAGGGCGCGAGACCGCCCGGGGCGCACCATGCGCGGGGACGTCACTTCGCCAGTTCGGCGGAGAGATCCTGCAGCTGGCTCGACGCCACGGCGAGGCGTGCGAGCGTCATGGTGCCGCCGGAGAGGAGCTCCGAAACGGCCTCGCAGGTCCGGCCGATGGCGCCGCTATGGGCGTCCGACCACATCTGCCAGGCATCCTCCTTGGATTTCGCCTCCGCGATCATCTCCGCGACCAGCGTGCGGTGCGTGGCGAGAATGCCGTCCATCGTCCGGTTGATCGCCAGCCGGTCGTAATAGTCGGTCACCTCCATCGCCGCGGCGGAGGCGGCGATCCGGTCGATCATCAGCCGGTCGCCGAGCGCGAAGAAGCCGCGCGCGACCTCCTCGACCGGGCGCTTGGCCTGCCCCGCGACCAGCACGATGTCCGGCCCGCGCGACAGATAGCTGAGCCCGGCGAGGCGCCGCGCCTCCTCGGCTTCCATGCCCGCCTCCTGAAGCGTGGCGATGCGCGACGACCAGCCGGCCCCGCTCTCCTCGGGAAGCACATCGGGCAACGCCTTGTGCAGGGCGGCGAGTCCCTGGCGGTAATGGCGCACCACACGGTCGAGCCCGCCCTCCAGCGAGGCGTTGCGCAGGAACCAGAGGGTCTGGCTGCGCAAGAGCGCCTGCAGCTCCAGATAGAGATCCGTCTGCAGGCCCGAGGGAACCCGGTTGTCGAGCCCGTCGACGAGCGCGTTGAGCTCGGTGAAGCCGAAGCTGTCGCGCGCCACCGCATAGGCCGCCGCGATGGGGGCCACGCCGACGCCCGTCTCGTCCTGGAGGCGGGACACGAAGGCCGGCCCGCCCCGGTTGATCATGCTGTTGGCCAGCATGGTGGAGATGATCTCCCGGCGCAGCCTGTGCCCCTCGATCTCGCCGCCGTGGCGCTTGTCGAGCCGGGCGGGGAAATAGCGCCGGAGCTCGCGGGCGAGATAGGGGTCGTCGGGGACGCCGCTGGCCACGAGCTGGTCGAACAGGACGATCTTGGCATAGGCCATGAGCACGGCGAGCTCGGGCCGCGTGAGGCCGGTTCCCTGCGCCGCCCGGGCCTTGAGGGTGCGGTCGTTGGGCAGGAACTCCAGCTCGCGGTCGAGCAGGCCCTTGCGCTCCAGCGCGCGCATGAGCCGCTCATGGAAGCCGAGCTCTTCCAGCGCCCGCTTCTCCGACAGGCTGAGGCACAGCGTCTGGAGATAGTTGTTGCGCAGGACGAGGTCGCCGACCTCCTCGGTCATCGCGGCGAGAAGCTTGTTGCGCGCCGGGCGCTTGAGGGTCCCGGCGGCCTCCGCCGCGCCGAGCGCGATCTTGATGTTGACCTCGATGTCGGAGGAGTTCACACCCGCCGAATTGTCCACCGCGTCGGAGTTCACGCGCCCGCCTTTCAGGCCGAAGGCGACGCGCGCGCGCTGGGTGAGGCCCAGATTGGCACCCTCGCCGATCACCTTGGCGCCGAGCTCGCTTGCCGCGATCCGGATCGCATCGTTGGCGCGGTCGCCGACATCGGCGTCGGTTTCCTCGTCGCCGCGGATATAGGTGCCGATGCCGCCGAACCAGATGAGGTCGACCTTGGCCTTCAGCAGCGCGCGGATCACCTCGTTGGGCGACGCGCTGGCGCCCTTGAGGCCGGTGAGCGCACGGATCTGGGCGCTGAGGGGCACGGACTTCGCCTGCCGGCTGAACACGCCGCCGCCCTCGGAGATGAGGTCGTGCGAGTAGTCCTGCCAGGACGAGCGCGGCAGCTCGAACAGGCGCTGGCGCTCCTGCCAGCTCAGCACCGGGTCGGGGTCGGGGTCGATGAAGATGTCGCGATGGTCGAAGGCGGCGACGAGCTTCGTGGCCTTGGAGAGCAGCATGCCGTTGCCGAACACGTCGCCCGACATGTCGCCGACGCCGAGCACGGTGAACGGCGTCGTCTGGATGTCGATGTCCATCTCGCGGAAATGGCGCTTCACCGCCTCCCAGGCGCCGCGCGCGGTAATGCCCATCTTCTTGTGGTCGTAGCCCGCCGACCCGCCGGAGGCGAAGGCGTCGTCGAGCCAGAAGTCGTGCGCTGTGGAAATCTCGTTGGCGATGTCGGAGAAGGTCGCGGTGCCCTTGTCGGCGGCAACGACGAGATAAGGGTCGTCGCCGTCATGGCGCACCACATCCTCGGGCCGCACGACCGTGTCGCCATCGAGATTGTCGGTGATGTCGAGCATGGAGGAGACGAACAGCTTGTAGCAGCGTACGCCTTCCGCGAGGATCTCCTCGCGCGTGCCGCCCTGAGGCAGGCGCTTGGCCACGAAGCCGCCCTTCGCGCCGACCGGCACGATGACGGCGTTCTTCACGTTCTGCGCCTTGGCCAGCCCGAGGACCTCGGTGCGGAAATCCTCCGGCCGGTCCGACCAGCGAAGCCCGCCGCGCGCAATCTTGCCGCCGCGCAGATGGACGCCCTCCACATCGGGCGCATAAACGAAGATCTCGGCGAACGGCTTGGGGTCGGGCAGGCCGTCGACCTTCCGGGAGTCGATCTTGAAGGAGATGGTCGGGCGCAGGCCGCCTTCGGCGTCGCGCTGGTAGTAGTTGGTGCGCGTCATCGCCATGACGAGATTGGCGAAGCGGCGCACGATGCGGTCCTCGTCGAGGCTCGGCACGGAGGCGAGCACCTCGTCGATCCGGTCGAGTATGGCCTTCATGGCGGCATCGCGCCCCGCGTCCGCGCCCTTTGCCTTGGGGAAGGCCGGGTCGAAGCGCGCCTCGAAGAGCTCGAGCAGCTTGCGCGCGAGGTCGGGATATTTTGTCAGGGTCGCGGCCATGTAGTCCCCGGAATAGGGGACCGCCGCCTGGCGCAGATATTTCGAGCACGCCCTGAGCAGCGCTGCCTCGCGCCACGCAAGCCCTTCGCGCGGAAGCAGCGTATTGTAGCCGTCACTCTCCGCCTGTCGCGTCCAGACCGCCGCGAAGCCGTCGTTCACCAGGCCGCCGACGGCGTCCAGGTCGATTGGCTCGCCGTCGAGCGGCTTCAGCGTGACCTCGTGCAGGACGACGGGCTCCGCGGCCCCGTCCGCGCCCGCCCGGGTAATCCTGTAGGTGCGCTCGTCGATCGAGCGGAACCCCATATTCTCCAGGATCGGCAGCCGGTCGCTCAGCGCGATGGGCTCGCCCAGATGGTAGAGCTTCAGGTTGACCGCCGCGTCGCCGTCCTCCTCGTCGCCGGGATGCAGCTCCACGGCGATGTCGCCGTCGTCGCTCAGCCGTTCCATCTGGAGGATGTCGGCGACCGCCTGGCTCGGCGGGAAGGCCTCCTGATAGGCCGCGGAGAAAGCCCCGCGATACCGGCCGATGAAACTGTCCGCCAGCTCCGGGGCGCATTCCGTCTGGACGGCCTCGGTCAGCCGGTCGTCCCAGGTGCGCACGATCTCGGTGGCCTGCGCCTCCAGCTCGGCGACATCCGGGCTCGGCGTCTCGCCCTCGTAGCGCCCGAGGATGTAGTGGACGCGCACGAGCGAGCCCTCGGGGAAGGCCGGGAAGAAGGCGGAGACCCGGCCGTCATAGGCGGAGGCGAGCAGATCGCCGATCCGCCGGCGCACATCCGTCGTGTAGCGGTCGCGCGGCACATAGACGAGCGCGGAGACGAACCGGTCGAACTTGTCGCGGCGCACGAACATGCGGGTCCGCGGGCGCTCCTCCAGCTGCAGGATGCCGAGCGCCGTGTCGGTCAGCGTCTCGGTGTCGATCTGGAACAGCTCGTCGCGGGGGAAGGTCTCCAGAACGTTCTGCAGCGCCTTGCCGGAATGGCCGTCCGGCTTGAAGCCGCTGGAGGCCATCACATGCCCGACCTTGCGGCGCAGCATGGGGATGTAGCGCGGGCTGCGCGTATAGGCGGCGGAGGTGAACAGACCCACCAGGCGCAGCTCGCCCATGAGCTGGCCGTCGTCGGAGAACTGCTTGATGCCGATATAGTCCATGTGCGAGCGCCGGTGAACGGTGGCGCGCACATTGGCCTTGGTGATGATGAGCGGGGCCGGCTCGTTGAGGAACTCGCGCACCTCAGGCGTGATCTCGACGAGCTCGCGGCCGCGGCGCAGCACCTGCACCTTGGGATCGCGCAGGATGCCGAGGCCGGAGCCCCTCACCGCCTTGAGCTGGCCGTGCCCCGGCCCGCCCTCGAAGGCGTATTCGCGCATGCCGAGGAAGGTGAAGTGGTTGTCGAGCAGCCATTGCAGGAACTGAATCGATTCCGACAGCTCCTCCACCGCCACCGCCGGCGGGTTGGCCTGATAGTCCGTCACGGCCCGGTCGAGGCGGTCGCGCATGCCCGGCCAGTCGAGGACGACGGTGCGCACGTCCTTGAGCATGCTGTCGATGTCCGCCTCGAGCGACGCGCGGTCGCTTTCAAGCCCGAGCCGCGAGATGTGGATGTGGATGAAGCTCTCGCGCGAGAAATGGTCGGAGACCACCGCCGCGCCGTCATCGAGTCCCGTGAGCTCGCCCTTGGGGGAGCGCTCCACGGCGAGGATCGGATGCAGGACCAGCGCGATATCGTGGCCGCGCTCGCTCAGCAGGCCGAGCGTGGAATCGACGAGGAACGGCATGTCGTCATTGGCGATCTCGATCACGGTGATCTCGCCGAGCCCGCCGGGGGCGCCGTCCTCGGGATTGTAGAGCCGCAGCTTGTGCCGTCCGGGCTTGCGCTCCTTCAGGAAGCCGAAGGCCTCGCGCGCGAGCTCGGCCAGCGCGTCGGCCGAATAGGCCTCCAGATCTTCCGGCACGCCGCGCCCGTAGAGCAGTCTGGAGAAGGGTTCGAGCAGCTTCGGTGCCCTGCCCTTGCCGGCCTTGCTCGCGACGGAATCGATGAGTGGACTGATTTTCTCCGCGGCCCGCATGAAGAATCCCCGTTCTATGAACCCCACCACAGGGTAAGAATGCGCTGACCCAATGACAGGCATACTAGGACGCCCGCCGCGCCCGGCCAACCGCTGTCGGAGATGAATTTCGCCTGCCCGACCACATTGGTCTGCGGGGTCTGTTTCGGGCCCGTTTTCAGCCCGTTCGACGGGGAGGCGCGGTGTTTGCTGGCCCTATGGGAGCGCGTAGCAGAGCGTCAGCCAGGCGACCCCGGCGGAGACGGCCACGAAAAAGCGCAAGGCGGCGGACAGGAAACGGGGGCGTGGCGTGTCCGGTCTCGAAGCGGTTTGTGTCATGTTCTCGGTGTGCCCGGCCTGTTCACGAGCTGTGGACAGCCTGTGGATGACCTGTGGTTGTGCCGGGGATTGTCGAGATGGTCGCGCCCGCCGGGATCCCCCCTGTCGCCGCCGGACAAGGGGTTGCTTAGAAGATTCGCCGCGGCATTGCAAAGCCTGCGCACCGCTCCGGCACGGTTCGGCGACAGGGCGATGCAACCGTGCAACAGGAGGCGCTATGGCTCGATGCGCAGGACGATGTCGATCACTGCGGACTCGCCGGGAATATAGTCCGGCAGGGGCTTGAAGGGGGCGGCGGCATTGATGGCGTCGAGGCCGGCCTGGTCCAGCACCGGCATGCCCGCGGAGCGCACGAGCTCCAGCTTCCGGAGCCGGCCGGACCGCGCCACGACCGCGCGATAGGCCGCCGACCCCGTCCGCCCCCCGGCCTGCGCGGCCGGATAGACGATCCGCGCTATGATGCGGTCCCTCATGGCGTTGAGATAGGGATCGCCGCCGCCCTGGCCCGCGCCGGCGCTCTCCAGGCTGCCGGCGGGCATGTCGAAGGCCTGTTTCATGTTCGCCATCGCCTCCAGGACCTCCTGGTCCGGCGATGGCCCGAGGGTCAGGTCGGGCGGCAGCTCGGTGGCCTCCGGCGCCTCCTCCACGGGCTCGGGCGCGGCCGGCTCGGCTTCCGTTTCCGCCTCCGGCGCCTCGGCGGCCTCCAGGTCGGGATTGTCGCTCGCCCCGCTCGCCCGGGCCGTCTGCATCGCCTGGGCGGGCTCCTCGGGCTGGGACTGCGGTTCCGGCTCCGGTTGAGGCTCGGGCTCCGGCTCGGGTTCGGGCGGGGGCTCAGGCTTCTCCTCGGGCAGCTGCACGATCTCCACGGGGATCGCTTCGGGCTGCTCGGGCGGCTGCGTGTCGGAGAAATGGAGCGCCGTCGCGCCGATGACCAGCACATGGAGTAGCACCGCGAGGACAAGCGTCGCCGTATGCCCGGTCCCGTCGGGGACGGGCCGGGGCGGCTCGGCCTCCTCGGCCGGCGTCACCGATAGCAGGCTGTCCGACACGCGGGGCTCGCTAGACTCCTTCGCATTTACCGGGCCCACATAGGCCCTTCGCCGCCATGAATCCAGACCGGCTTTCATCCATCCGTCATGGTGGCGTAACATCGCGCGGGCATGGGGGCCGTCGATGCGGGATTGCTTCCTTGCCGTGCCCTTCATAGCGCATTGACGCTCGCGTCGCATGATAAACGAGGTTGCCCATGATCACAGCCTATGTCTCCGACGGCGGAGCGCTTGCCCCGCGTATCCTGACGGAGGGCGAGCCCTGGCCGGACAATGTCGTGTGGATCGACCTGTTCCAGCCGACATGCGAGGAGGAAAAGGCTGTCGAGGAGGCGCTCGGGCTGGAGATACCCACACGCGAGGACATGGCCGAGATCGAGGCGTCGAGCCGGCTCTACCAGGAGGGGCGCGCCCTGTTCATGACGGCGGCCGTTCTGGCCCAGGCGGAGAGCGATACGCCGACGAGCGATCCGGTCACCTTCATGCTGGTCGACCGCACGCTCGTCACCCTGCGCTATATCGACCCACAGCCCTTCAGACTCTATGCGAGCCAGTGCCAGAAGCCGCCGTCGAAGGTGCCGAGCGGGGAGGCCGTGCTCGCCGGCCTTCTGGACGCCGTCGTCGACCGCATCGCGGATGTGCTCGAAATGGCCCAGCGCGATCTCGACGTGCTCGCCAAGGAGATTTTCGCGCGCGAGCACCCGGACGAGACGCGGCGCGACATCGACTATGAGGACGTGCTGCGCCGCATCGGGCTCGCCCAGGGCATCACCAACCGGGTGCGCGAGAGCCTCCTGACCATCTCGCGGCTCGCCACCTTCCTCAACCGCCCGGGCGTCCACACGACCGACAAGACGCTGGCGAAGGCGTTCAAGACGCTGGTGCGCGACGTCCAGGCGCTCAACGACCATGTCGCCTTCCTCGCCGGAAACATCAACTTCCTGCTCGACGCCACGCTCGGCATGATCAATATCGAGCAGACCGGTATCATCAAGATCTTCTCCGTCGCCGCGGTGGTGTTCCTGCCGCCGACCCTCATCGCCTCCATCTACGGCATGAACTTCAATATCATGCCGGAACTCGACTGGACCTTCGGCTATCCGTTCGCCGTCCTCCTCATGATCGTGTCGGCGATCCTGCCCTATCTCTATTTCAAGCGGAAAGGCTGGCTCTGATCCGGCCTTGAGGCAGGCCGGAGCCTTTGCGCCGGGCGTCGCGCTCGGCTATGGATTGGGAGACCGTCCGAATCGCCGTGCGGCCGGCCTGCGACCGGGCATTGCCGCCAGGTCCCGGAAAAGCCGAACGGCTTCAAGGCGCTGGCTGCCAGCGCCCGAGACTGCGAGCCCGGCCCTATGCCCGACCTGACCGCCGCGCAGCATGTCCTGCGCACCACATTCGGCTTCGATGCCTTCCGCCCCGGACAGGCGGAGATCGTGGAGGCGGTGCTGGCCGGAGAGGACGTTCTCGCCGTCATGCCGACGGGCAGCGGCAAGTCGCTGTGCTACCAGCTTCCCGCCCTCATGGGCGATGGGCTGACGCTCGTCGTCTCGCCGCTCATCTCGCTGATGCGCAACCAGGTCGCCCAGCTCTCCGGCTACGGCATCCAGGCGGCGAGCCTCAATTCCACCAACGATCCGGCCGAGAACCGCGACATCCTGGACCGGATCGATGCGGGCGCGCTCAAGCTCCTCTATATCGCGCCGGAGCGGCTGGCCAAGCCGGACACCCTCAACCGGCTGGCCCGCGCCGGGATCTCGCTGCTGGCCGTCGACGAGGCCCATTGCATCTCGCAATGGGGGCACGATTTCCGGCCTGAGTATCTGACACTCGGCACCATCCGCCAATCCTTGCCGGAGCTTCGCATCGTCGCGCTGACCGCGACGGCGGACAAGGCGACGCGCGCCGATATCCAGGAGAAGCTCTTCCCGGCCACGCCCCGGGTGTTCGTGCACGGCTTCGACCGGCCGAACCTGTCGCTCGCCATGCGCGCCAAATCCTCCGCGCGCAAGCAGATCGCCGCCTTCGTCAAGGCCCATCGCGGCCAGAGCGGCATCGTCTACTGCAATTCCAGGCGCCAGACGGAGGATTTCGCCGAGGCGCTGACGGCCGCCGGCACGCCCACGCTCCACTATCACGCCGGAATGGATCCGGAGTTGCGCAACCGCCATCAGGAGCGCTTCCTGCAGGAGGACGGCGTGGTGATCGCCGCGACCGTCGCCTTCGGCATGGGGATCGACAAGCCGGATGTCCGCTTCGTGGCCCATGCGGGCCTGCCGAAGAATATCGAGAGCTATTATCAGGAGATCGGGCGCGCGGGCCGCGACGGCCTGCCCGCCGACACGCTTGCGCTCTACGGGCTCGACGATATCCGCCTGCGCCGTACGCAGATCGAGGACAGCGACGCCTCGCCCGAGCAGAAGCGCGTGGAGAAGCAGCGTCTCAACGCGCTCGTCGCGCTGTGCGAGGCGCCGCGCTGCCGCCGCCAGACCCTGCTTGCCTATTTCGGCGAGACGGCGGAGCCTTGCGGCAACTGCGACCTGTGCATCGACGGCGTGGAGGTGATCGACGGCACGATCGCCGCCCAGAAGGCGCTGTCCGCCATGGTGCGCACGGGCGAGCGCTTCGGCACCGAGCACCTCGTCAACATTCTGTGCGGAGAGCAGACCGAGGCCATCGCCAAGTTCGGCCATGACCGCCTGCCGACCTTCGGCGTCGGGCAGGAGCACTCCAGGAACGAGTGGCGCTCGATCTTCCGCCAGCTCTATGCCGCGGGCGTCATCTCGCTCGACATTGCGGGCTACGGACGCTGGGAGATGACCGCGCTCGGGCGCGACATCCTCAAGGGTCAGGCGGGCCTGGAGCTGCGCAAGGACAGACTCCGGCCCGCGCGCGAGAAGGCGGACCGGTCCGCCTCGCGCGCCTCCGCCCCCGTTCTGGACGAGGCGGACGAGCCGCTGTTCTCCGCGCTGAAGAGCCTGCGCACGGAGATCGCGCGCGAACGCGGCGTGCCCGCCTACGTCATCTTCCCCGACCGCACCCTGATCGACCTGGCCCAGCGCAAGCCGCGCTCCATGGGCGCGCTCGACGGCGTCTACGGCATCGGCGAGGCGAAGCGCGAGCAATATGGCCGCCAGTTCCTCGACGCGATCGCCGAGGCGCTCGGCGACGGGGCGGCGCCGGAGGGATCGCGCGCGGCATCTTGAGCGCGCGCGCCTGGCGCGGCATCATCGCCGGATCGGCCCTGCCGGCGTCCGCCGGATCGCAAACATCGCACCATCGCAACAGTCTGGGGAGCTTCCATGTCTGACGCCGTCGAGATCGAACAGATAGGGTCCGTGCTGACCGTCGGGTTCAAGTCGCCGCCGGTAAACGCGCTGTCGCTCGCGCTCAGGCAGGGGATCGGCGAGGCCATCGAGCATGCGCGCGGCGCCTCCGACATCGGGGCGATCCTGCTCTACGGCACGGGCCGCATGTTCTGCGCGGGCGCGGACATCTCCGAATTCTCCAGGGGCGCGCATCTGATCGAGCCCAAGCTGAAGGACCTCATCGTCGCGCTGGCCGGCCTCGGCAAGCCGAGCGTCGCCGCCATCCATGGCGCAGCGCTCGGCGGCGGGCTCGAGCTTGCGCTCGGCTGCTCGGTCCGCGTCGCCTTCGACGGCGCGAAGCTCGGTCTGCCGGAGATCAATCTGGGCATCATTCCCGGTGCCGGGGGGACGCAGCGCCTGCCGCGCCTGATCGAGGCCGGCGAGGCCGCGCGCATGATCGTGACCGGCAAGCCCGTCCCGGCGGGCCGGGCCCACGATCTCGGCCTGGTCCGCGCGGTGCTGGCGGGTGAGGATATCCGCGCCGCGGCGCTGGACTGGCTCGGCGGCCAGGGGCTCGAGACCCTTGGCCTGCCGCTGCAGCCGGATGCCGCCCCGGCGCGCGAGACCGATCTCCAGTCGGCGATCGGCAAGGAGCTCGCCCGGGCGAGGAAGACGGTCGGCCCGTCGGCGCCGGCCGGCGCGCTCGCCGCCCTGGAGGTGGCCTCCCGCCTGCCGCTCGGCGACGGGCTCACGCGTGAGCGCGAGATCTTCGAGAGCCTTGTGGTGAGCAATGAATCCGCTTCGCTGCGCCACGCCTTCTTCGCCGAGCGCCAGGCGGGCAAGCTCGGCGGCGCTCCGGACCCCCGGCCCGTCGCAACGGTCGCGATCCTCGGCGGCGGCACCATGGGAACGGGTATCGCGCTCGCCTGCCTCAATGCGGGACTTCAGGTGACGCTGCGCGAGGTCGACGCGGAGGCTGCCGGGCGCGCCCGCAAGCGGATCGCCGACCAGCTCGACGCCGACCTCGCCCGCGGCCGCATCGACCGGGAGGGACATGCCGCGCGCACCGGGCGGCTGACAACGACGGCGGCGCTCGAGGACATTGCTGGCGCCGACCTGCTCGTCGAGGCGGTGTTCGAGGACATGGACCTCAAGATGTCCGTCCTGGAGGCGGCATCGCGCACGGTCGGGCCGGACTGCGTGATCGCCACGAACACCTCCTATCTCGATGTCGACCGTATGGGCGACGCGGTCGCGAACCCCGAGCGCTTTGTCGGCATGCACTTCTTCAGCCCGGCCTGGATCATGAAGCTCGTGGAGGTGATCCGCGCCAAGCGGGCGAGCCCCGAAACGCTGTCCACCGCGCTGGCCTTCGCCCGCAAGATCGGCAAGATTCCAGTGCTCGCGGGCGTCTGCCACGGCTTCATCGGCAACCGCATGTGGGAGCGCTATCAGAAAGAGGCCGCCTATCTCGTCGAGGAGGGTGCGACGCCGGAGCAGGTCGACAAGGCGCTGACCGGATTCGGCTTCGCCATGGGGCCCTTCGCGGTCGCCGATCTTGCCGGCCTCGACGTGGACTGGCGGATGCGCCAGTCGCGCCCGAGGGCTGAAGGCGAGCACTATCCGCGCGCCGCCGACCGGCTGTGCGAGCTCGGCCGCTACGGCCAGAAGACCGGTGCGGGCTGGTACCGCTACGAGCCCGGCAGCCGGACGCCCGTTCCCGATCCGGAGGCCGTGGAGATCGCCCATGCACTCGCGCGCGAGGACGGCATCGCGCAGCGTGTCGTCTCCGACGAGGAGATCGTGGAGCGTGCGGTGCTGCAGCTCGTCAATGCCGGGGCGGAGCTTCTGGGCGAGGGGATCGCGGAGCGCGCAAGCGATGTCGATGCGGTCTGGCTCCACGGCTACGGATTTCCGCGCTGGCGCGGCGGTCCGCTCTTCTACGGCGCCCGCCGGGGGTGGCGGGACATCGCGAAGCGGCTGGAGGCTTATGCCGCCAGGAGCGGTGAACGCTGGACGCCGGCGCCGGCGATCCTCGCGGCCGCACGCGACGGTGTCGATCTCGACGAGGCGGTCGGGGAAACGGTCTGATGGCCGCCGGGCGCACGCCGCCGCCGGGGCGCGGGGACTATGCTGTCCTGCGCCCGATCACCACGCGCTGGGCCGACAACGACGTCTACGGCCACGTCAACAACGTGGTCTATTACGCGTTCTTCGACACGGTGGTGAACGGCTATCTCGTCGAGCGCGGCCTTCTCGACATTGCCGGCAGCGCGACCATCGGCCTGGTGGTGGAGACGCAGTGCCGCTACTTCGCGCCGATCTCCTTCCCCGAGCCCGTGACCGGCGGGCTCAGGGTGGAGCATATGGGCCGGTCCAGCGTGCGCTACGGCATCGCCATCTTCGGCGGCGATGCCGACACCGCCTCGGCGGCCGGCCATTTCGTCCATGTCTATGTGAACCGCGAGACCCGCCGGCCCGTGCCCCTGCCGGACGACCTGCGCGCGGTGCTCGAAGAGCTGGCCTGACACCGCTCACCCGCTGCGGAACAGGACGGTCGGCAGCCACAGGGCGATGTCGGGGAAGGCCGTCAGGATGGCTGCGGCAAGGCACATGAGCATGAAGAACGGGACGGCGGCGCGGGCGACCTCGCCGATGGGCCGGCCCGTCAGCCCCTGGAGCACGAACAGGTTGAAGCCGACGGGCGGCGTCACCTGGCCGAGCTCGACCATGACCACCAGGAACACACCGAACCAGACCGGATCGAACCCCGCCTGGACGATCAGCGGCAAGGTGATCGGCAGGCTCATGACGGTAATCGAGATGCCGTCGAGGAAGAGCCCGAGCAGGATGTAGAAGGCCGCGAGCACCACGATCAGCCCGTAGGGGCCGAGCTCGAGCCTGGTGATGGCCGCCGCGATGTTCTGCGGCACATGCAGGTAACCCATGGCCGTCGACAGGAAGGCGGCGGCGACGAGGATCGAGCAGACCATGCACGACACCCTGACCGCGCCCATGAGCGAATCGACGAAGATGCGCCAGGTGAGCTGGCGCATGAGGAGGGTGAGCACGATGGTCGCCGCGCAGCCGACGGCGGCGGCTTCCGACGGCGTGGCGATGCCGGAATAGATCGAGCCCAGGACCAGAACGATCAGCACGAGCACGGGCAGGAGGTCGCCCGCCGCCTTCAGGCGTCCGAGCCAGCCGGGCCGTTCCCCGGTCGGCGGCGCGAGGCCGGGATCGGCGATGCAGCGCAGCGCGATATAGCCCGTATAGAGCCCGGAGACGAGCAGCCCCGGCAGGATGCCGGCGGCGAAGAGCTGGGCGATGGAGACTTCCGCGAGCAGCCCGTAGATGATCATCACGATGGAGGGCGGGATGAGCAGGCCAAGGCTGCCCGCCCCGGCCAGCGAGCCGAGCGCCAGCGACCGGTCGTAGCCGCGCGAATTGAGCTCCGTCGTGGTGATCTTGCCGACGGTCGCGGTGGTCGCAGCGCTCGATCCGCTGACGGCGGCAAACAGCGTGCAGCCCGCGACATTGGTGTGCAGCAGCCCGCCGGGAATACGGTCGACGAGGGGCGCGAGCCCCCGGAACAGCCGCTCCGATATGTCGGTCCGGAAGACGATCTCGCCCATCCACACGAACATGGGGATGGCGGCGAGCTCCCAGGAATTGGCGCTGCGGTAGAGGATCTTGGAGACGATGGCCCCGATGCGCGCCTCCGGGAAACCGGCGATCACCATGAGGCCGGCGATGGAGACCATGAACAGGCCGGCGAACACCCAGGTGCCGACCCCCAGGAAGAAGAAGATGAACAGCAGGATCACAAGGCCGGTGACGAGCGCTTCCATGGGTGTTGCGTGTCCTATTCCCCGCCGACATCCTCGGCAATCGGCGGATCGCCGAGACCGAGGCGCACCAGATAGGCGAAGAGCTGCAGGCCGAACAGGGCGATGCCGGCGAAGACCAGCCCCTCCGGGATCCAGACCGGCACCTCCGCGATCGAGTAGCTCACCGTGCCGCGCGTGTAGTCGCGCGCGAGCTGGCGCCAGAAATACCAGCCGAGGAAGACGGTCAGCGCGAGCGTCATCGCCACGCAGAGCATCTCCGCGGCCCGCCGCGCCGGCCCGTGAAGCCTGACGAGCAGCATGTTGACCCGGATCAGCGCGCCGGTGCGCAGGCTGAAGGCGAGCCCCAGATAGGTCATGGCGGCAACGCCGTAGCCCACGAACTCCGCGGTGACGAAGGTGGAGGTGTCGAACAGGTTCCGCAGAACGATCTCGAGGAGGATATGGCCGACCATGAACACCAGGATGGCCGCGGCCACATAGGCGGCGGCCCTGGAGATCCAGTCGACGGCATCCACGATCATGCGCATCGGTTCACCCCCTCCCCGGGATGTGCGCCCGTCGCACGGAACCGGTGCGACCCCTCACCCTCGCGGCGTGTCCCGCACACCGGGCGACGGGATGCGAACCTGCCATGGACGGGCGCTGCTTGCGAGCGGTCCTTACTTCCCGGCCTGCTCGGCGAACTCGTCGAGGATCTTCTGGCCCGTCGCGCCGGTCTTTTCCAGCCAGTCGGCGACGGCGGCCTCGCCGGCCGTGGCGAGCACTTCGAGGAGTTCCGGCGAGACGTCGTCCACATGGACGTTCATGCCGTTCTCGCGCATCGTGTCGTAATTGCCGACGCGCCGCTCGCGCACGAGCTGCCACTGGTGCTCGGTGGTCTCTTCGGCAGCTTCCAGGACGGCCTCCTGCTGCTCGGGGGTGAGCGCGTTGAAGACGTCGAGATTCATGTGCGTCATGTTGAGCGGCGAGGCGTAGTTCACCTCCGAGAAATCGCTCAGATACTCCCACAGGCTCGCCGCCGCGCCGCCATCGGCGGAGGTGAGCACGGCACCGATGCCGCCGGTGTTGAGCTGGGGCACCACATCCGCCCAGCTCAGCTGGATCGGCGCGGCCCCGACATCGCGGAAGGTGATCGTGCCATTGGCGTCATAGGTGCGGATCTTGAGGGTCTTCACGTCGCCCGGCGCGATGACGGGCGTCTTGGACCAGATGCCGCTCGGCGGCCAGGGCGAGGCGTAGAGGAGCTTCTGGTTGTTCTCCTCGAAGATCTTCTCGTAATAGGGCTTGGCGACCTCCCACAGGAGCTTTGCCTCGTCGATGGAGGAGGCGACGAAGGGGAGCGATGAGAGCAGGAACATCGGATCGATGCCGGAGAGCGGCCCGACAAAGGTGTCCGCGATGGGCACCGCCCCGTCGGCCACCGCATCGAACTGGTCGACCGACTTGTAGCCGAGCGAGCCGCCGAAATGGTGCGTGATGGTGATCTCGCCGTCCGTCTTCTCAGACAGCACGTCGGCGAAATACTTGTCGCCGAGCGCGTGGATCGAGGTGGCGTTGTACTCGTTGGGCATGTCCCATTCGATGGCCATGGCCGGCTGGGCCGCCAGACCCGCCAGCACGGCCCCTGTCGCCAGTCCCTTCAGGATTGTTCCGTTCATCGCTTGTCTCCCTCCTTTGGCTACTCTTTCGGCGAGCCCGCCTCGCCGTAATGCCGGGCCATATAGGCCTCGGAGAACTTGCCGCTGCGGCGGTCCTCGTCGCGCGCCTCCGCCGAACGCTCCCGCGGATCCCCATATCCCCCCGCGCCGGGCGTTTCCACGACGATGCACTGATCGGGGGAGAGCGCAACCCCGGACGGCTTGATCGGCAGGGTGACCGGCTCTCCGCCGTCGGTTTCCTGCACGAAGCTGCCGCTGCCTCCGGGCTGACCGCCGAACACGCCCCAGGGCCGGTTGCGGAACCGCTCGCCCGCCCCGTTGAACACGCAGTCGCGACCGACCGGGCGGATGCGGCGTCGCAGCCCCATGCCGCCGCGCCAGCGTCCGGCGCCGCCGGAGTCCTCCACGAAGCCGTAGGACTCCACGCGCAGCGGATATTCCATCTCGATGGCCTCGACGGGCAGGTTGGACGTGTTGGTGATATGCACCTGCACGCCGTCCTTGCCGTCGCGGTCGTTGCGCGCGCCCATGCCGCCGCCAAGCGTTTCAAGATAGACGTAGGGCTCTCCGTTGCGCGGATCGACCCCGGCGAAGACGGCGGTGGTGTTCGCGCCATTGGCCGCGCCGATGACCCGGTCGGGAAGCACCTCCGCCATGGCGCCGATGACCACGTCGATGATCCGCTGGCAGGTATTGGCGCGCGCGGCGACCGGCGCCGGCGGCCGGCAATTGACGAGGGTTCCCTCCGGAACCTCGACGCGAAGCACGTCGATCACGCCCTGATTGTTCGGCGCGTCGGGGTCGAGCAGCGCCTTCATGGCGTAGCACACCGCCGACTGGGCGGCGTTCAGCGTGGTGTTGATGTTGCCCTTCACCTGGGGGTCGGTGCCGTCGAAGTCGAACAGGATCCCGTCGCCCGACTTGGTTATCCGGAGCCTGATGGCGACATCGACCGTGCCGAGCCCGTCGTCGTCCATGACGTCCTCGAAGCGCCATTCCCCGTCGGGCAGGGCGGCGACGGCGGAGCGCATGCGCGCCTCGGTACGCGAGACGATCTCGTCGAAGGAACCCGCCACGGCCTCGCGGCCGAACCGCTCCACCAGTTCAAGAAGGCGTGTGCGGCCGAGCCGGCAGGCGGCGATCTGGGCGTTGAGGTCGCCGCGGCGCTCCGCCGGCACGCGCATGTTGAGCAGCATGAGGTCGAGCAGGTCGCCCTGCAGCTCGCCCGCGCGATAGAGCTTGAGCACGGGGATGCGCAGGCCCTCCTGGTAGATCTCCGACAGCCCGCCCGCCATGGAGCCGGGAACCGTGCCGCCGACATCGGCATGGTGGGCGATGTTGCAGACGAAGGCGATGGGCTCGCCGTCCACGAAGACCGGCATGGCCATGTTGATGTCGGGCAGGTGTGTGCCGCCGGCCACATGGGGATCGTTGGCCACGAAGATGTCGCCATCCTCCATGGAGGCGACGTCGTAGCGCGACAGCAGCGCCTTCATGAGGCCGATCATGGAGGCGAGATGGATGGGCAGTGCCTGGTCGGCCTGCGCGATCAGCCGCCCGCTGAGATCGCAGATGGCGGTCGAATGGTCGCGCCGCTCCTTGATGTTGGTGGAGAAGGAGGAGCGCATCAGCGCGATGAAGCTCTCGTCGGTCACCGAGCGCAGGCCGTTGCCGATGATCTCCAGCGTGACGGGATCGAGTTTCGGGCTGTCAGTCATTGGCGACCTCGATGATGAGATTGAGGGCATCGTCGATCCGGGCGCGGTCGCCGGGCCACAGCACGGTGGTGGCGTCGAGCTGGTCGATGATGGCGGGGCCGGTGATCTCGTGTCCCGGCGCGAGGCGGGCCCGATCGTAGACGCGCGCCGTCTCCGGCTCGGCGCCCGCATACCAGACGGGCCGCTCGCCGACCGGACGGGCGGCGTCCTGCGCGGCCGGCCGCGACGGGGCGGGCGGGCGCTTCAGCCGGCCGATGGCGGTGAGCCTCAGCGTCATCACCTCGACCGGCGCGTCCGGGTCGTAATGGCCGTAGGCGCGCTCGTGCTCGGCGAAGAACAGCGCCTTCAGCCGCTCCGCGTCGGGGATGGCGGGGGCGCCGCCGTCGCCGTCATGCTCGCCGACCGGCACGCGCAGCTCGTAGTTCTGGCCGATATAGCGCATGTCGAGAATGAGCCGCACCGCCCGGCGGTCGGCCGGAATGTCCTCGCGCGCGAACCATTCGCCGGCTTCGTGCGCGAGCGCCCCGGCGGGCTCGGCGAGCGCGGCGGGGTCCTCGCGGTCGACGATCAGGCGGTGCGTCGCGGTGAAGTCCTCCTGGAGGTCGGTCACGATCAGGCCATGCGCACACAAAATGCCGGGGGAAACCGGCACGATCACCTCTGCGATACCGAGTGCGCGGGCCACCTCCACGCCATGGAGCGCGCCCGCCCCGCCGAAGGGCATGAGCGCGAAATGCCGCGGATCGTGGCCGCGCTCGACGGAGACCGCCCGGATCGCGCCGACCATATTGGCCGTGACGATCCTCAGAATGCCCTGCGCGGCGGCCTCGACGCTCTCGCCGAGCCGGTCGGCGATGGGCCGGATCGCGGCCTCCGCCGCCGCCGCGTCGAGGGTCATCGACCCGCCGATCAGCGTGTCCGACAGCCGGCCGAGCACGAGATTGGCGTCGGAGACGGTCGGCTCCTCGCCGCCGCGTCCGTAGCAGGCGGGGCCCGGGAAGGCGCCGGCGCTCGCCGGGCCGACCTTCACCAGCCCGTCGGGGCCGAAATGGGCGATGGAGCCGCCGCCGGCGCCCACCGTGTTGATGTCGATGGCCGGCAGGCGCACCGGGAAGCCCGCAACGTCGCGCTCGAAGGTCATGTCGGCGCGCCGGTCGCGGATCAGGCAGACATCGGCGCTGGTGCCGCCCATGTCGAGCGTGATGACATTGTCCCGGCCGGCCAGCCGCGCCGTCTCGATGGCGCCGACCGCGCCGGCGGCGGGCCCCGACAGCGCGGTGCGGATCGGGTAGCGCTCCGCGCGCTCCACCGACATCAGCCCGCCGCTCGACTGGTTGATGCCGATCTGGGCCTCCGGCGCGCGGGCCCCGAGCGCCTCGGCGAGGCGGTGCATGTAGCGGCTCACCCCGGGCTGCAGATAGGCGTTGATGACGGTGGTGGAGAACCGCTCATATTCGCGGAACTCCGGCTGGACGTCGCTCGACAGCGAAACGAAGAGGTCCGGGCGGGCGGCCTTCAGCGCCTCGCCGATGCGCCGTTCGTGGTCCGGCGCGAGGAAGGCGAAGATCAGGCAGACCGCGCAGGCCTCCGCGCCACTCGCGATCACCTGTTCCACGCAGGCCTCCACGGCCTCGTCGGTGAGCTCCGCGATCACCTGGCCCTCCGGGCCGACGCGCTCGGCCACCTCGAAACGGTGCTCGCGCGCCACCAGCGGCGGCGGGTTGTCGGCCTTCAGGCTGTACATGCGCGGCCGGGTCTGACGGCCGATCTCCAGGAGATCGCGGAAGCCGTCCGTGGTGACGAGCGCCACCGGCGCGCCGCGGCGCTGGATCAGCGCGTTGGTCGCGACCGTCGTGCCGTGGGCGAGCCTCAGGATGGCCTGCGGCGGGATCTCCTCGCGCTCCAGCAGCTCGTCGAGTCCGGTCAGGATCGCCCGCGAGGGATCGTCCGGCGTGGAGGGAACCTTGTGAACGACCGCGTGGCCCGAGGCCGTGTCGAACGCGTAGAAATCAGTGAATGTGCCGCCCACATCCACGCCGATGAACCAACTCATGCCTCTCCCGTCCCCATCGTCAGGCTGTTGCGATCAGCCAGTGAGCCATGCAGAATGACTGGCTGTATGCATTGGATATACAGTTTGCTTGACTGTCAACCGGGTATGTTCGAAACAGGCCATGCGGCGCAGGGCCGGCAGGCGGTGGAACCGAAACGGACAGGCAGACCATGCGAGTGACGACCAGCGAGCGCATCTATCGCGATCTGCGCAAGCGCATCCTGTCGCTCGAGTTCCCGCCTGGCGCGGAGCTTGAGGAGAATGCGCTGGTCGCCACGCTCGGCACCTCGCGCACGCCGATCCGGGAGGCGCTCATCCGGCTCGCCTCGGAGGGGCTGGTGCTCATGTCGGTTGGCCGCAGCGCGCGCGTCATGCCTCTGGAGGTGACCGATCTCAGGGGGTTCTTCGAGGCGCTCGACCTGACCTCGCGCGCCATCAACCGGCTTGCCGCGCTGAGGGCCGAGCCGGACCAGCTGGAGCGTATCCGTGCGGGGATGCTGCGCTTCGAGGACGGCGCCGAGGCCAAGGACGGCGTCGCCATGAGCGAGGCCAATCACGCCTTCCACGAGGCCATCGGCGAGGCGGCGCATAACAGCCACCTCCTGCTCTCCTACCGGCGGCTTCTGACCCAGAGCCTCAGGATCGTGCGGTTCTGCTTCACCTCCGCGCCGTTCGAGGAGGAAAGCCTGCAGGCCCATCTCGCCCGCACGCTCGCCGATCACCGCGGCATGGCCGAGGCGATTGCGGAGCGCGACGCCGACCGGGCCGACGAGATCGCCTCGGCCCATTGCGACCTGTTCCGCAACCGGGTGAACGCCATATTGCTGAAGCCCCCGCGCGATCTGGCGACGGTGCGGATCACCTCCGTCGACGAGAGCTAGCGGCCGCTGTCGACAGCGTTTGTTGCAGCGCAATAGCATCGGCGTTGCGTTCTATGCACAACGCATAGTCAATTGCCCTTCGCATTGCCGGATTTTTCCGCAAATCCCTGTAATTGCGCGATCTTGCCATGCGTTTCGCGCATGCGAACCATGCTGCATTTTTCATATTGCAACGCAACAATACCGTGCTATCTATAGATCCAGAGAACACAATATGGAAACGCCTCGCATCCATGTGACTTGGACCGAGGAGCAAGGTTTCATGAGAACGACCCTTACACAGACAACCCCGCTGGGTGCCGATCTCGGCAGCCGCGTCGGCCGCGGCCTCTCCGTGGCGTTCAACGCCACCCGCCGCGTCCTCGTGCGCGGCCTTGAGCTTCTGGTCGAGGCGCGCCACCGCGAGGCGGAGCGCGAGATCGAGCGCATTGTCAGGCTGCATAGCGGCATCCCCGACGAGATCCGCCAGCAGTTTCTGAAGCGTCCGTCCCGCAAGGGCTGACACCGGACACAAGCGGCAGGCATCGGCCCGGCGCGTCAGTCGCGCGGGGGCCGGTGCAGCGCGACCCCCAGCATCACCAGCGCGATGCCGGCCACGTCGTCCCGCGAGGGGATCTGCGCCAGCACGACGATGCCGACAATGGCCGCCGTCGCGGGCAGGAGCGCCAGCATGAGCGCGAAGCTCGCCCGCGGCAGCCGCGACAGCGCGAGCTGGTCGCACAGATAGGGGATGACCGAGGAGCATATCCCGACCCCCAGCCCCGCCAGGATCAGGACGGGATCGGAGAAGGCCGCCAGCACGTCGTGCAGGCCGACCGGCAGGACGGCGAGAAAGGCGATCGCCATCGCCGCGCCGAGCCGTTCCACCCCGTCCGCCGCGCCGTCGCGCGCGATGGCGTGGCCCAGCACGATATAGCCCACGAACAGCGCCCCGTTGGCGAACGCCCAGGCGAGCCCCACCGGATCGCTCGCCCAGCGCACATCGATCAGGATGAAGACGCCGGTCGCGGCTATCGCGAGCGCCGCCGCGTTGCGCCATGTCCGCAGCCCGAAAAGCGCGACGCCGATCGTGCCGACGAACTCGATGGCCGCGACGAGGCTGATCGGCAGCCGGTCGAGCGCCAGATAGAAGCTCGTGTTCATGGCCGCCAGGCAAAGGCCCAGCGCGGCCAGCAGCACCCGCTCCCGCATACCCGCCCGGCGCAGGGCGCGCCACGGCCTCGTCCACGGTGCGAAGATGAGTGCGGCCGATCCGATCCGCAGCCAGGCCACACCGAGCACGCCGACAGCCGGAAACAGCAGTACGGCGAAGGACGGCCCCAGATAATGGAAGACGGCGCTGACCGCGAACCACGCCTTGGGCGGGACGGCGCCGGAAACCCTGTCGACTTGCGAGGTGCCTTGCATCATGGATCACAGGATGCGAGGCTCGACGCCTGCGATCCATGGCGGAAGCCGGCGTGGATCCGGAATGTTGCATCGGATTCGCAGGCGAAACGGATGAAACGCCTTCGTTATGAAAACGGACCGCTCGATCCGGTCGACGCCCGCATCGTGGCGCTGCTCGCGCAGGACGCCCGCATCACCATGGCCGATCTCGCGCGCCGCGTCGGCCTGTCCGCCCCCAGCGTGAGCGAACGGGTGAGGCGGCTGGAGGAGGCGGGCGTCATCGAGGGCTACGGCGCCCGGGTCAATCCGGCAGCGCTCGGCCTCACCCTCTCCGCATGGCTGCGCATCCGCCCCGTGCCGGGCGAGCTCCGGCAGGTGGCCACGCTTCTCGGCGAGATCGACGCCATCGTGGAATGCGACCGGGTGACCGGCGAGGACTGCTTCGTCGCCCGCGTCCATGTCGCCTCGGTCGCCGAGCTGGAGGCCGTGATCGACCGTATCGCGCCCCACGCCATGACCAACACCGCCATCGTCCAGTCCTCGCCGGTCCCCCGCCGGCTGCCGCCCATACCCGCCGGAGGCGCCACATGACGTACCGCTCCCGCCCGTCGCGCCTCGTGGCCGGCGTCTTCGCGCGCCTGGCGCTGGCCCTTGCCCTGACGGCGCTCGCGGCCGGCCTTGCCGGGGCCGCCGACCGCGCGCAGGTGGAGCGCCAGTTCCATGCGTGGCTCACCGGTACCGTCTGGCCCGACGCGCGCGCGCAAGGGGTTTCGGCTGGGACCTTCAGGGCGGCGGGCGAGGCGCTCACGCTCGACTGGTCGCTTCCCGGCCTCGTGCCGCCGGGCTCGGGCGCACGCGTTCCGGAGGAGCAGCATCAGGCGGAGTTCCGCGCGCCGGGGCGCTATTTCTCCGAAAGCCAGGTCGCCCCGCTGGAGCGCATCGCGCGCGCCAGGATGGGCCAGTGGTCGAAGACCCTGGCCGCGGTGGAGCGCCGCTACGGTGTTCCCGGCGGGATCGTCGTCGCCATATGGGGCCGCGAATCCGCCTTCGGCAATGCCAAGCTCGCCTACAACGCGCTCCGTGTCATCGCAACCCGGGCCTTCATGGATACCCGCCCGGAGGTCTATTATCCCGAGCTCATCGCCGGCCTCGTCATGCTCGAGCGCGGCCATGTGCGGCTCGCCTCCATGGCGAGTTCTTGGGGCGGGGCCATGGGCCAGCCGCAGTTCCTGCCGTCGAAGTTCCTCGACTATGCGGTGGATTTCGATGGTGACGGGCGCCGCGACATCTGGCAGTCCGTGCCGGACACGCTCGCCTCCATCGCCAACTACCTCAAGGCCCATGGCTGGCAGGCCGGAAGGCCCTGGGGGGTCGAGGTGACCGTGCCGAAGGGCGATTACTGCGTTCTGGAGGGCCCGCATCAGGGCCGCTCGCTCGCCGACTGGCGCAAATACGGCGTCAGTCCTGCTGCCGGCGGCGGCTTCCCGAAGGCGATGGATCGCGGCGAGCTCTTCCTGCTCATGCCCGGCGGGCGGCTCGGCCCAGCCTTCCTCGTCACGCGCAATTTCTATGTGCTGAAGGACTACAACGAATCCGACGTCTACGCGCTGTTCGTCGGCCATCTCGCCGACCGGACGAAGGGCGGGGGCGCCATTCGCGGGCGGTGGTCGACGAAGGGCGGCTTCAGCCGCGGCGATGTGCGCGCCATGCAGGAGCGCCTCGTGGCGGACGGCCACGATGTCGGCGGTGTCGACGGGCTCATCGGGTTCCGCACCCGCATCGCGGTCGGCCAGTGGCAGCGCGCCCATGGCCGTCCCGCCACGTGCTTCCCCGATGCGGACCTCGTGCGCGAGATCGCCCGGTCACGCTAGACCGCTTTCAGGAAAACCGGGCACCACTTTTCCGGTTCGAAAGCGCGGTGATACAGGGATCTGGAGGGCCCGGCCGGCGGCTCCCGGTCCGGGGTGCCGTCAGGATGTCTCGTCGTCGATCAGCGGGTTGGGCTGGGCGAGGTTGGCGAGTGCGTCGGCGTCGGCGATGGTGACGGTGGGACCAGTCACCTCCACGCCATAGGGCTTCAGCGTGTTGAAGGCGCGCGAAAGGTTCTCCGGCGTCATGCCGATGAGTGAGGCGATGGTGCGCTTGTCGTGGGGGAGCGTGACGGTGCCGTGCGCGCCCTGCTCCGCGTCATACCGCAAAAGGCGGTTGGCGAGCCGTTCCACGGCGGTGCGCAGCTTCAGGTCCTTCTGCTCCTTGACCACCGTCCTGTAGGAATTGGCCAGCTCCACGACGATGGCGCGGGCGAAGGCGTCGTCGCGCGCGAAGGCCTCGCGGACATTCTCCGACGGGATGAGCAGGATCCGCGACTTGCGCGCGGTCCGCGCGGACATGAGGTAGACCGCGTCCTTGAGCACGGCGGCAAGGATGAAGGCGTTCACCGGGCGCACCATCGCCATGGTGGTCTCGCGCCCGTTCGCGTGGGCGAACAGCTCCACATAGCCCTCCATGACCACATAGAGGAAATCCGCCGGGTCCCCCTCGGCGATCAGCTCGAGCTGTGCCGGAAAGGTCTGGAGATAGGCCGCCTGCACGAGATCCTCGAAGCTGGCCTCGGCCATGCTCCGGAACAATCCCAATGCACGCACTGCGGGAAGGTCTGAGGATCGCAAAAACTCAATCCTTGATGTTTGTCAATTGAGTGCTTGATACTTCTAACATGCCTGGAAAGCGTCCTCAATAACGTCCTTGATCTCAGTATTTCTAACGCATGTCATTTGTGTATCGAGATTTTGTTTCTTCGGTGCCCCAGAATATATTGATCTGTATCAAGTCGAAAGTGCCCCCTCTTCTCCAGAAAGCGGTGTGTGTGTCAATATACGTGTCTGCGAAGACGCGTCATTCCGGGGGCAGCCCATGCACTCTCCCATCGACGTGACAGCGCGCCAGCAGTCCCAGATGCTCGGCATGAGCACGGTCGCCTTCGTGGCGTGCTTCGCCGTCTGGACCATCTTCTCGATCATCGGCGTGCGGATTAAGCAGGATCTCGGCCTGTCCGACACCGAGTTCGGGCTCCTGGTCGCCACACCCATCCTGACCGGCTCGGTCAGCCGGATCTTCCTCGGCATCTGGACGGACCAGTATGGCGGACGCCTCGTCTATACGCTGGTCATGGCCGCCGCCGCTGTCGCCACATGGCTGCTCTCGACGGTGTCGACCTATCCGATGTTCCTGCTGGCCGCGCTCGGCGTCGGGCTTGCCGGCGGCTCCTTCGCGGTCGGCATCGCCTATGTCTCCAGATGGTTCCCGCAGGAGCGGCAGGGCACGGCGCTCGGCATCTTCGGGGTCGGCAATGTCGGCGCCGCGGTGACCAATTTCGGTGCGCCGTTCCTGCTCGTGGCGCTCGGCTGGCAGACCACCGCGCAGATCTATGCGGCCGTTCTCCTCGCCATGGCCGTCATATTCTTCCTGTTCACCAAGGAAGACCCCGCGACCGCAGCACGCAAGGCGCGCGGGGAGAAACCGCGCTCGACCCTCCTGGAGCTGGAGCCGCTGCGCAAGCTGCAGGTCTGGCGCTTCGCCCTCTATTACTTCTTCGTCTTCGGCGGCTTCGTGGCGCTCGCGCTCTGGCTGCCGCGCTATCTGGTGGGCGTCTACGATCTCGATATCCGGGCTGCCGGCATGATCGCGGCGGCCTATTCGGTCCCCGCCTCCATCTTCCGCGCCTATGGCGGGCATCTCGCCGACCGGCGCGGCGCGCGCACCGTGATGTACTGGACCTTCGGCGTCTGCGCGGTCCTGACCTTCATGCTGTCCTATCCCGACACCGACTATGTGATCCACGGCATCCACGGCCCCATCGTCTTCTCCACCAGCATGGGGCTCGTGCCCTTCGTCGTCGCGATCTTCATGCTGGGCTTCTTCATGTCGCTCGGCAAGGCGGCGGTCTACAAGCACATCCCCGTCTACTATCCCGACCATGTCGGCTCGGTCGGCGGACTGGTCGGCATGATCGGCGGCCTCGGCGGCTTCGTCCTGCCCATCGCGTTCGGCGCCATGCTCGACCTGACGGGCGTGTGGACGAGCTCCTTCGCCCTGCTCTTCGCCATCGTCGCGGCGGCGATGGTGTGGATGCACTTCTCCATCCGCGCCATGGAGCGCGAGGCGCTGTCCGACGAGCTCGGCGCGCTTCCGGAGCTTCCCGAGATGAAGCCGATCCACGGGCCGGAGAAAAAGGGCGCGCTCGCCGGCGTCATCGAGGACTGGCGGCCGGAGGACGAGACCTTCTGGGCCGAACGCGGCCGGCGCATCGCCAACCGGAACCTCTGGATCTCCATCCCCGCCCTGCTGCTCGCCTTCTCCGTCTGGATGGTGTGGAGCGTGGTCGTCGCCAAGCTGCCCGCCATCGGCTTCGCCTACACCACCGACCAGCTCTTCTGGCTGGCGGCCCTGCCCGGCCTGTCGGGGGCGACGCTGCGCATCTTCTACTCCTTCATGATCCCGATCTTCGGCGGGCGGCTGTGGACGACGCTGACGACGGCCTCGCTGCTCATCCCCGCCTTCGGGATCGGCTATGCGGTGCAGAATCCGGACACGCCCTATCTGATCTTCCTCGTCCTCGCCCTCCTGTGCGGGTTCGGTGGCGGCAACTTCGCCTCCTCCATGGCCAACATCTCCTACTTCTTCCCGAAGAGGGAGAAGGGCAACGCGCTCGCGCTCAATGCCGGGCTCGGCAATCTGGGCGTCTCGGTCATGCAGTTCCTGGTGCCGCTGGTCGTCACCACGGGCGCCTTCGCGGCCGTCGTCGGCGACGGCCAGACGGCGGCGGACGGGACGGTGCTGTGGCTGCAGAATGCCGGCTTCGTGTGGGTGCCCTTCCTGATTGTGTCGACCGCGCTTGCCTGGTTCGGCATGAACGATATCGCGTCGGCGCGTGCCTCCTTCTCCGAGCAGGCGGTCATCTTCCAGCGCTTCCACAACTGGGTGATGTGCTGGCTCTATACCGGCACCTTCGGCTCCTTCATCGGCTATTCGGCCGGCTTCCCGCT
>ENA-ORCW01000172-ORCW01000172.1-marine-metagenome-genome-assembly--contig:-NODE-172-length-70962-cov-7.431036_pt1 | contig 70962 bp, 58 predicted proteins | sample MGYA00237784_ERZ508517 | MGnify/ENA primary metagenome ERZ508517 (study PRJEB26187, sample SAMN06268979) | marine metagenome | isolation source: Tt ae E1 feedstock associated aerobic enrichment on...
GACGAGCTCACCGCCCGCGAACGGCAGGTGCTCGACCTCGTCGCCGAGGGCCTGTCGAACCGCCAGATCGGCGAGCGGCTCTTCATCAGCGCGAAGACCGTGAGCGTGCACGTCTCCGCGGTGCTGCGCAAGCTCGACGTCGCCAGCCGCACCGAGGCCGCCGTGCTCGCCCGCGCCGCTGTGGGAGGATGACGCCGTGGGCGCCGCACCGACTCGCAGCATGGCGGGCCGGCGCGCCGAGATGCAGGCGCTGCGCGACGCGCTCGCGGCGGCGATGCACGGCGACCCGCAGGTCGTGCTCGTCGGCGGCGAGGCGGGCATCGGCAAGAGCCGGCTCGTCGAGGAGTTCACCGCGGGCATCGACGAGGCCCTCGTCGCCCGCGGCCAGTGCATCGAACTCGCGGACGCGGGAGCGCCGCTCATCCCGATCCGCTCGATCGTGCGAGCGCTGGTGCGGGAGTTCGGCGAACCGGCTGCGCGCGACGCCGCCGGACCCTCGGCCGATGCACTCCGCACCCTGTTCCCGGGCGGCGGCGACGGCCCGCCGACCGGTGGCGCGGGCCTGCTCGAGGAGGGCTTCCTGCGCCTGGTCGAGACGCTCTCGCAGCGGCGGCCGCTCGTGCTCGTCATCGAGGACGTGCACTGGGCGGATGCCTCCACGATGGCCGTCGTCCAGTACGCCATCCGCCTCGTGCGCGACGCCCGCGCCATGCTCGTGCTCACGGCCCGCACCGCCGAACTGCCGCGCGGGCACCGACTGCGCACCGACCTCGCGGAACTCGACCGCCTGCGCGCCGTCTCGCGCATCGAACTGCCCCGGCTGACCAGGGAGGGCGTCGAGCAGATGGCGGGCGTCGCGCACGCCGACCGGGTCGACGAGCTCTACGCGCGCAGCGGCGGCATTCCCTTCTTCGTCGAGGAACTGCTCGGGGCGAGCGCACACGACCTGCCGCACTCGCTCACCGACCTGCTCGCGGCACGGTACGAGCGCCTCTCGAGCGACACGCGGGCCGTGCTCCGGCTCATGGCGGTGGGCGGCGTGCGGGTCGAGCACGAACTGCTCGAGTCCGTGCACGGCGGCGAACCCGAGGCGCTCGAGCGCGCGATCCGCGAGGCGATCGACGGCGGGCTGCTCAACGCCGACCGATCGGGCTACGCGTTCCGGCACGCGCTCGTGCGCGAGGTCGTCGACGGCGAGCTGATGCCCGGCGAGCGCTCGCGGTACCACGCGCGGTACGCCGAGGCGCTGCAGTCGCGGCCCGGACCCGGCATCGACGTCGAGATCTCGACGCACTTCCTGGCCGCACGACGATACGACGAGGCGTTCGCGGCGGCCCGACGCGCGATCGAGGAATCCGAGCGCTCGTACGCGATGTCGACGGTCGCGGCGATGGCCGAACGCATGATCGACATCTGGGACCAGGTGGCCGACGCCGAGGCCGTGGCCGGCATGTCGCGCGTCGACCTGCTCCAGGCCGCGGCGCACGCGCACCGCGCCGCGGGCAACGCCGTTCGCGCGATTCCGCTCACGGAGCTCGCGATGGACTCCGCTGGCGACGACCCGCTGCTCATGGCACGCCTGCTCGGCGACAACGGGCGCGACCTGTACCGCATCGGCGAGCCCGGCGCGCAGGCGCTCATGGAGCGCGGGCTCGCGCTCATCGCCGACGATCCGTCGCACGAGGCACTCGTCCTGCGCGCCGAGATCCTCGCGGACCTGAGCGCCGCGCACATGATGCAGGGCAGCGACGACACGCTCGACATCGCCGAGCGGGCGCTCGAGGTGGGAGCTTCGGCCGGCGAGGACGGGCACCGCGCGGCATCCATCGGCGCCAACATCGCCGGGGTCGCGCTCGTCGACTGGGGTCGCGTCGAGCAGGGCATGGAGCGATTCGCCCGAGCGCGTGAGTTCGCCGGCGACGACTGGGCACCGCGCGTGCGCCTCGCGATCAACCTGTCGGACTCGCTCCTCCTGCTCGGTCGCTACCGGGAGGCCGTCGAGGTCGCGGAGTCCGCCCTCGAGGAGGCGCGGGAGCGGGGCGAGGAGCGCGGCACCGGCGTGATGCTCTCCTCGAACGCGGCCGAACCGCTCTTCGCGCTCGGCGAGTGGGACCGCGCCCGACGCATCCTCGAGCGCACGCTGCGCTCCGACGCGCCGATGGCGTTCCGCAGGTTCCTGGAGCACATGCAGCTCTGGATGCTCGTGTGGTCGGGCGACCTCGACGCGGCGAACGAGTGGAACCGGATGATCCGCGGCCGTCGCGACGAGGTCGGGCGCATCGAACGCCAGGTGGAGACCGGCGCCGCGTACGACGAGGCGGAGCTGCTGCTCGCGAACGGCGACCCCGCCGCCGCGTTCGCCCGGCTCGAGCCGATCATCTTCGACGGACGCGACGACCGGCCCGCCGATCGACTGCTGCACCTCGCCACCGCCGCACGCGCCGTGGGCGCGATGCGCGACCTCGGCCAGGCTCCCCCGCGACCGCCCGACGACCTGCGCGCAGCCCTCGACGCCCTGCAGCACTGGGAGTCGGCCCCGGTCTGGACCGCGATCGCGAACGCCGAGCTGACCGACGATCCGGCGGAGCGCGCCGAGGCGTGGCAGCCGGCGCTCGACCTGCTCGCGGCGGGCAACGGGCACCGGCACCTGCTGGGCTATGGGCTGGTGCGCCAGGGCACGGCGCTGCTCGACGCCGGCGACCGCGAGGCCGCCGCCGAGCGCATCGCCCGAGGTCGCGCCGAGGCCGAGACGCTCGGATGCGGGCTGGTCGAGCGGATGGCGGACGACGTCGCCGGCCGCGCGGGGCTGCAGCTCGGGGCATCCGCCGACCGCACCGGGAGCGGGGACGTCGAGCTCACCGCCCGCGAGCGGCAGGTGCTCGACCTCGTCGCCCAGGGCCTGTCGAACCGGGAGATCGGCGAGCGGCTCTTCATCAGCGGCAAGACGGTCAGCGTGCACGTCTCCGCCGTGCTGCGCAAGCTCGGCGTGGGGTCTCGCACGGAGGCGGCGGCGGTCGCCACGGCCGCGCGGGCGAGCCGGGGCTGACCCGGCCCGCCCGGGGCATCCGCTCCCCTACGCGAACGCCTCCACGGGCGGGCACGCGCAGACGAGGTTGCGGTCGCCGTAGGCCTGGTCGACTCGACGCACCGGCGGCCAGTACTTCGTGCGCACGAGCGAGTGCACCGGGAACACCGCCTGCTCGCGCGAGTACGGATGCGTCCACTCGCCGACCGCGATCGACTCGGCCGTGTGCGGGGCGTTGCGCAGCGGATTGTCGTCGGCCGGGAACTCGCCCCGGCCCACCGCGTCGGCCTCGGCCTTGATCGCGATCATCGCCTCGACGAAGCGCTCAAGCTCCGCGAGGTCCTCCGATTCGGTCGGCTCGACCATGAGCGTGCCCGCGACCGGGAACGACATGGTCGGGGCGTGGAAGCCGTAGTCGATGAGGCGCTTGGCCACGTCGTCGACCGTGACGCCGGTCGCCTGCGTGAGCGGGCGCACGTCGATGATGCACTCGTGCGCGACGAGTCCGTTGTCGCCCGTGTAGAGCACCGGGTAGTGGTCGCGCAGGCGCTCGGCGACGTAGTTCGCGGCGAGCACCGCGGCGGCCGTCGCCTCGCGCAGGCCCTCGGAACCCATCATGCGGATGTACGCCCACGAGATCGGCAGGATCGACGGGCTGCCGTACGGCGCCGCCGACACCGGGCCGCCGCCGTGCACGAGCTCGCGGTGGTCGGCGCGCTGCGCCATCGGGTGGCCGGGCAGGTACGGCGCGAGGTGCGCCTTCGCCGCCACCGGGCCGACGCCGGGGCCGCCGCCGCCGTGCGGGATGCAGAACGTCTTGTGCAGGTTCAGGTGCGAGACGTCGCCGCCGAAGTCGCCGAACCGCGCCGTGCCGAGCAGCGCGTTGAGGTTCGCGCCGTCGACGTAGACCTGTCCGCCGGCGTCGTGCACGGCCTGCGTGATGTCGATCACGTCGTGCTCGTAGACGCCGTGGGTCGACGGGTAGGTGATCATGAGCGCCGCGATCTCGGCCGCGTTGGCGTCGATCTTCGCGCGCAGGTCGTCGAGGTCGACGTTGCCGCGGTCGTCGCAGGCGACGACCACCACGCGCATGCCGGCGAGCACGGCGGATGCCGCGTTGGTGCCGTGCGCGCTCGACGGGATGAGGCACACCGTGCGCTCGGGCTCCCCGTTCGCCCGGTGGTAGCCGCGGATCGCGAGCAGGCCCGCGAGCTCGCCCTGGCTGCCCGCGTTCGGCTGGAGCGAGACGGTGTCGTACCCGGTCACCTCGGCGAGCCACGACTCGAGCTGCTCGATGAGCGCGAGCGAGCCGACCACGTCGGCCACGGGGGCGAACGGATGCAGGTTCGCGAACTCCGGCCAGGTGACGGCCTGCATCTCGGTGGCCGCGTTCAGCTTCATGGTGCACGAGCCGAGGGGGATCATGCCGCGGTCGAGCGCGTAGTCGCGGTCGCCGAGGAGCTTCAGGTACCGCATCATCGCCGTCTCGGAGTGGTGCGTGTTGAACACCGGATGCTCGAGGTAGGCGGTGGTGCGGCCGAGGGCGTCGGGGATCGCGGTGGCGCCGATTGCGACGGCGCCGCGCTCCTCGGGCCCGCCGAAAGCGCGGGTCACGAGGTGCAGCTCGTCGAACGTGGTGGTCTCGTCGACCGAGACCTGCACGGTCGCCTCGTCGGCGGCCCACAGGTGCACACCGAGCTCGCGGGCGCGCTCGACCACGCGGTCGGCAGTGCCCGGCACGACCACGCGGATCGTGTCGAAGTAGGCGTCGTGCACGACCGTCTGGCCGAGGTCGGCGAGCAGGTCGGCGAGCGCACTCGCCATGCCGGCGGTGCGCGCGGCGATTGCCCGCAGGCCGCGCGGGCCGTGGTACACCGCGTACATCGACGCCATCACGGCGAGCAGCACCTGCGCGGTGCAGATGTTCGACGTGGCCTTCTCGCGGCGGATGTGCTGCTCGCGCGCCTGGAGGCTGAGGCGGTAGGCCGGATGCCCCGCGGCATCCTGCGACACCCCCACCAGGCGGCCCGGAAGCTGTCGCTCCAGGCCCTTCCGCACGGCCATGAAGCCCGCGTGCGGCCCGCCGAAGCCCATCGGCACGCCGAAGCGCTGCGAGGTGCCCACGGCGACGTCCGCGCCGAGCTCGCCGGGCGGGGTGACGAGGGTCATCGCGAGCAGGTCGGCAGCGGCGACGGCGAGCCCGCCGCCCGCGTGCACGGCCTCGAACACCGCCGACGGGTCCCAGATGCGACCGGACGCACCGGGATACTGCACGAACACGCCGAAGCACTCCCCCAGCTCGGCCGGGTCGGTCTCGGCGAGGGGCAGCTCCGCCAGCTCGATGCCCACGGCCTCGGCGCGCGAGCGCAGCAGCGCGAGGGTCTGCGGCAGCGCGTCGGCGTCGACCACGAAGCGACTCGTCTTCGCCTTCGAGGCGCGGCGGGCCAGGAGCATCCCCTCGACCACCGCGGTGCCCTCGTCGAGCATCGACGCGTTCGCCGTGTCGAGCCCGGTGAGGTCGGCGACCATGGTCTGGAAGTTCAGCATCGCCTCGAGGCGACCCTGCGAGATCTCGGGCTGGTACGGCGTGTAAGCCGTGTACCAGGACGGGTTCTCGAGCACGTTGCGCTGGATCACGGCCGGGGTGATCGTGCCGAAGTAGCCGAGGCCGATCATCGACGTGCGCACGGTGTTGTCGTCGGCGAGCGCGCGCAGCTCGGCGAGCGCCTGCCGCTCGGTCGCCGCCTCGGGGATGGACGACGAGATGACCTCGCGCATCTGGATCGCGCTCGGCACGGCCGCGTCGACGAGCGCGTCGAGCGAGTCGTAGCCGAGCGTCGCCAGCATGAGGCGCTGGTCGTCGCGGGTGGTGCCGATGTGCCGGCGCCCGAAGGCGTCGAGGTCGTACGTGTCGCTCACTCGCCCGTGACCTCGCGGTACTGCTCGAGGCTCAGCAGGTCTCCGGGCACCTCCGCGACCATGACCTTGATGAGCCAGCCGTCGCCGAACGGGTCGCTGTTGAGCAGCTCGGGCTCCTCGACCGCGCGCTCGTTCACCTCGGTAACCGTGCCGTCGACCGGCGAGATCAGCTCGCCCACCGACTTGGTCGACTCGATCTCGCCGACGACCTCGCCCGCGGCCACGGCCGTGCCGACCTCGGGCAGCTCGAGGAAGACGACGTCGCCGAGCTTGTCGGCCGCGTAGGCGGTGATGCCCACCACCACGCCGCCGGCGTCGACGCCCTCCGCGGGGTCCTCGTCGATCAGCACCCACTCGTGGTCGCTGGTGTACTTCAGGTCGTTCAGGTCGGTCATGGGGTTCCCCTCGGGTGGTGGTTCGCGGTGCTCGTGCGGTGCGGTGCGGTTCGTTGTGGCTGGTGGGCGGCGGATGCCGGTGGGCGGGCGCAGCTACTTCGCGCGGCGGTAGAACGGCAGGTCGACGACGGATGCGGCGATGCGCGTGCCGCGCACGTCGACGTACAGGGTGGTGCCCGTCGCCGCGTGGCGCGGGGCGACGTAGGCCATGGCGATCGGGTGGCCGAGGGTCGGCGACAGCGCGCCGCTCGTGATGACGCCGACCTCGGAGGCATCCGCCCCCTCGCCGTCGAAGAGCGCGTACCCGGCGCGGCCCGCACGGCGGCCCTCGCTCACAAGTCCGACCAGCACCGGGGCATCCGGCGCCGGCCCCTCCTCGCTCGCGGCGCGGCCGACGAAGTCGACCTCCTTGCCAAGCGCGACCACGCGGCCGAGGCCCGCCTGCGCGGGGAAGGTGTCGCGCGTGAGCTCGTGGCCGTAGAGCGGCATGCCGGCCTCGAGGCGCAGCGTGTCGCGGCTCGCGAGGCCCGCCGGCACGATTCCGTGCGGCTCGCCGGCCTCGGCGAGCGCCTCCCAGAGGGCCGGCGCCTGGTCGGGCGAGACGTAGAGCTCGAAGCCGTCCTCGCCCGTGTAGCCCGTGCGGGCGACGAGCACGGGCTGCTCGGCGTATTCCGCGGCGACGGCCCGGTAGTACTTCATGCCCGTGACGGCATGGACGAAGTCGTCGTGGTCGTTGCCGTCGCCCTGGAGGCCGAAGCCCGGGGTCGTCGTGAGGATCTCCAGGGCCTTCGGGCCCTGCACGGCGATGAGCGCCACGTCGTCGGACTCGTCGAACACCTCGCAGTCGAACGGCGCGGTGCGTGCTCGCAGTTCGTCGGCGACGTGCTCGGCGTTGGCCGCGTTGGCGACGACGAGGTAGCGGTCGGCGCCCGTGCGGTAGACGACCAGGTCGTCGATCACGCCGCCGTGGCGGGCGAGCAGCAGGGTGTACTTCGCCTGGCCCTCTACGCTGGCGGAGAGTTTGCCCGCGAGGGCGTAGTCGAGCGCGCGGTCGGCCTCGGGGCCGACGACCACGATCTCGCCCATGTGCGAGAGGTCGAAGAGGCCGGCCGTGGTGCGGACCGCCTTGTGCTCGGCGAGGTCGGACGAGTAGCGCACGGGCATCTGCCAGCCCGCGAAGTCGGTGAAGGTCGCGCCGGCGGCGCGGTGGATCGCATCGAGGGGGCTCAGGCGTTCGGTCATGGAGTTCTCCTGTCGTCGCACGGCGCGCGCGGCATGCTGCCGCGGTCGAGAACTCCCCCTCTGTCATGTGCCTGAGAGTTTCACGGCCCCGTGGGGTCGCTTTCACCGTGGGCGGGATGCTCGTGGCATCCGCTTTTCAGAGCGGCCTGCTCGCTGCGGTCTGTGACCTGAGAGATTGGCGGGGAGGCTTGCTCCTTCGGTGCCGGCCCAGCCGGCTCTCCCGCAACGCGTCGATGGCCCGATATGCGATTGTGCGCACAGCCTACCAACCGAACCCGCGAATCCCCCGCACGCCCGCCGGGTGAGCTCGGTCAAGCCCGGTCCGGCCCCAGACCCGTCAATATCCTGCGCTCTCGCGCCTCATTCCGCAGTTCCTTGACGGGTCTCGAGCACGACCCGGCCTCGTGTGCTCGAGACCCGTCAAGTTGCTGCGTTCCGAGTGCTGGGAACGCAGCTCCTTGACGGGTCTCGGTTGCAGGACACCGTCCACTCCTCAACACACCGCGGATCACGGCTCCTTCCGGCGCATACGCACACGGAGCCGCTGGAGCCCGGTCGGTCGGAGATCGTGTCACCATGCGAAGGCCGAGCCGACTCCCCGCCGATCTCGCGTCCCGCGTGTCATTCACGACTTCGGATGCAGCGCAGCTCGGCGTCGGACATCGGCGCCTCGCCGCATCCGACATCGTGGCTCCGTTCCACGGCGTGCGGTCCACCCGGGAATCACCACCGCTCGCCTCGGCCTATCAAGTGCGACTCACCGAGGGTCAGTGCTTCAGCCATACCACGGCCGCACTGCTCCTGGGCTGTCCGCTCCCTCGCAGGCTGGAACGAGCCGCTGTTGTCCACGTCTCGAGCGTCGGGAAGTGGCGCGGGCCACGGACCCGCGGAGTCGTCGGCCACGAGCTGTCAAGCCGATGCACCAAGGTCATCGGGGTCGACGGTCTTCCGGTGACGGATGCCCCGACAACCTGGCGCCACCTCGCCGGGATGCTCTCCGTCGACGAACTCATCGCAATCGGCGACTACTTGGTGTCGCCGCGCGGGTCCTACGGCGATCTCCCGGCTCTCACCGAAGCCGAGGGACTGCGCCGTTCGATCGAGCGAACGCCTCGTGTTCGCGGAGCGGCTCGAGCCCGTGACGCACTCATGGAGGTCCGCGTCGGCGCCCGCTCACCGAAGGAGACCGAAGCTCGGCTCATGATCTGCCGAGCAGGATTGCCGGAGCCGGAGCTGAACCATGCCGTCTTCGACGACAAGGGTGAACTCATCGCTGAGATCGACCTCGCGTACCCGGACGACCTCCTCGGCGTGGAGTACGAGGGCGACTCGCATCGGGAGCGCGAGCGGTTCCGGCGCGACATCCGACGCATCGAGCGACTCCAGGACGCAGGCTGGCACATCATCCGCCTGGCAGCGGACGACGTCGACTCGACGCTCGCGACGTCGGCATCCCGCGACACGATCCAGCGAATCGAACGACGACTCCGCATGGCCCGTCCCTGACGAACAGAAGCGCCGCCGACCCCACTTCCCCCGCCCGCCTGAGACCCGTCAAGAAACTGCGCTCTCGCCGCTGGGATCGCAGCAATATGACGGGTCTCGAGTCGTTCCCACCGCGCTACGCGTGAGACCCGTCAAGAATCTGCGCTCTGGGCCGCCAAAGCGCAAGGAATTGACGGGTCTTGAGAAGACGGGCGGTTTGGCGTTCGGGTCAGGGTGACACTAAGATGGACGAGCTTCGAGTCAGAGTGACACTTAGGGGGTGGGGCGGATGCCGGTGGAGCCTGCGCGCACGGACGCGACGACACGACACGACGCACGCCTCGCCGTGTCGACGGTGATCTTCGCGCTGCGCCGCGACGAGGCATCCGGCCTGCCCTCGCTCTGGATTCCCCTCGTGCGCCGCACGCGCGACCCCTACCTCGACGACTGGGCGCTGCCCGGCGGCTGGCTGCCCGACGACGAGGAGCTGTCGGATGCCGCGGCCAGGACGCTCGGCGAGACCACCGGCCTCTCCCCCAAGTACCTCGAGCAGCTCTACACGTTCGGCGCACTCGGGCGCTCGCCCGGCGGCCGCGTCGTGTCGGTCGTGTACTGGGCGCTCGTGCAGTCGGACGAGGCCGAGCGCGCCACGACCGACGAGAACGTGCGCTGGTGCGCCGCCGACTCGCTCGGCCGACTGGCGTTCGACCACAACCGCATCGTCGAGTACGCGCTCTGGCGCCTGCGCACGAAGATGGAGTACGCCCGCATCGCGCACGCGTTCCTCGGCGACACCTTCACCCTCGCGCAGCTGCGCGAGGTGCACGAGGCCGTGCTGCAGCGTCGGCTCGACCCCGCCAACTTCCGTCGCACGATGGAAGCGTCCGGCACCCTCGTCGACACCGGCGAGCGCCTGTCGGGCACCCCGCACCGGCCGCCGAAGCTCTACCGCTACGACGCCTCGATCGACCTGGCCGACGCCGGGCCGCTCGCCCGAACCCGCGCGCTCGGCAACGGCGCGCACCGCGATCGGGTCGAGACCGACCCGATCCTGCCCCACCCGAGGATGAGAGCATGACCATCGCAACGCCCCCCGCCCGCGACGAGGCACAGGTCCGCCGCGCGGCATCCGTCGACCGCAGCATCCGGCTCATCCAGACCGGCGCGACGGCCGGTGAGACCTGCGCCCCCGAGCTCGCCAAGGGCCCGTGGGAGTTCGACCGCGGACCCGTGGGCTACGGCCCCGGCTCGTCGATGGGCGACGTCATCCCGACCGGATCGCCGCGCCAGGGCGACCTCCCCGAGTCGTACCGCACCGCCTCGCAGGAGGAGCTGCACGAGCGCATCGAGGCCGCGAAGGCCACGCTCGGCGACCGCGTCGTGGTGCTCGGCCACTTCTACCAGCGCGACGAGGTCGTGCGGCACGCCGACTTCGTGGGCGACTCGTTCCAGCTCGCGAACGCCGCCAAGGCGAAGCCCGAGGCCGAGGCGATCGTGTTCTGCGGCGTGCACTTCATGGCCGAGACGGCCGACATGCTGTCCACGCCGGAGCAGAGCGTCATCCTGCCGAACCTCGCGGCCGGCTGCTCGATGGCCGACATGGCCGACCTCGACTCCGTGATGGAGTGCTGGGAGCAGCTCGAGGAGGTCTACGGCACCGAGCCCGACGCCGACGGGCGCGTGCCGGTGATCCCGGTGACCTACATGAACTCGTCGGCGGCGCTCAAGGGCTTCTGCGGCGAGCGCGGCGGCATCGTCTGCACGTCGTCGAACGCCGAGACCGTGCTCGAGTGGGCGTTCGAGCGCGGGCAGCGCGTGCTGTTCTTCCCCGACCAGCACCTCGGCCGCAACACCGCGAAGGCGATGGGAGTGCCGCTCGAGCAGATGCCGATGTGGAACCCGCGCAAGCCCCTCGGCGGCTCGACCGAGGACGAGTTGCAGGATGCCCGGGTCATCCTCTGGCACGGGTTCTGCTCGGTGCACAAGCGCTTCACGGTCGACCAGATCGAGACGGCGCGCGCCGAGCACCCGGGCGTGCAGGTCATCGTGCACCCCGAGTGCCCGATGCCGGTGGTCGACGCGGCCGACGGCTACGGCTCGACCGACTTCATCGTGAAGGCGATCCAGGCGGCTCCCGCCGGCTCGAGCTTCGCGATCGGCACCGAGATCAACCTCGTGCAGCGCCTCGCCGCGGAACACCCGGAACACGAGATCTTCTGCCTCGACCCGGTCGTGTGCCCGTGCTCGACCATGTACCGCATCCACCCGGGCTACCTCGCGTGGGTGCTCGAGGAGCTCGTCGAGGGCCGCACGGTGAACCCGATCACGGTGCCCGACGAGGTGGCGGGCCACGCGCGGGTGGCACTCGAGCGGATGCTGGCGGCGAAGCCCCCCGCCGGCGCCGTCGCGAAGGCGGGCACGCGCGTCTCCGACGCGATCGCGGCGCCCACGCCCGGCGCGCGGGGCTGACATGGCCGCCGTCGTGGTCGTCGGCAGCGGGCTCGCGGGCCTGCTCGCCGCCGTGCGCGCCGCCGACGCGGGGCACCGCGTGACCGTGGTCACCAAGGGCCCGCTCGACGAGGGCAGCACCCGCTACGCGCAGGGCGGCATCGCCGCTGCGCTGTTCGCCGACGACTCGGTCGACGCGCACGTGCTCGACACGCTGCGCGCGGGCGCCGGGCACTGCGACCCGGCGGCCGTGCGCGTGCTCTGCGAGGAGGGGCCGGCGCGGGTGCGCGACCTGATTCGGTTCGGTGCGGCGTTCGACCGCGACGAGTCCGGGCTCGCACGCGGGCTCGAGGCGGCGCACTCGCGTGCCCGCGTGGTGCACGCGGGCGGCGACGCCACCGGCGCCGAGATCATGCGGGCGCTCGTCGCGACGGTGCGCTCGCGCGCGGTCGAGCTGGTCGAGCACGCGATGCTGGTCGACGTGCTGACCTGCCGAGGGCGCGCCTGCGGCGTGCGGCTGCTCGTCGACGGACAGCAGGTCGACCGGCCGGCCGACGCCGTGGTCCTCGCGACCGGCGGCACCGGGCAGCTGTACGGCCGCACGACCAACCCCGCGGTCGCGACCGGCGACGGCGTGGCCGCCGCATGGCGTGCGGGCGCCCGGGTCGCCGACCTCGAGTTCACCCAGTTCCACCCGACCGCGCTCGCGACTCCCGGCACACCGCTCGTCTCGGAGGCGGTGCGCGGTGAGGGGGCGGTGCTGCGGGATGCCTCGGGCGAGCAGTTCATGCCGTCGCGCCATCCGCTCGCCGAGCTCGCGCCGCGCGACGTCGTCGCCCGTGAGGTCGCCGCCGCCATGCGACGCCACGACAGCGCCCCCGCGTACCTGGATGCGACCGCACTCGGCGGCGCGTTCCTCGCCCGGCGCTTCCCGGGCATCGACGGGGCCACGCGCGCCGCCGGGTTCGACTGGTCGCGCGAGCCGATTCCGGTCACGCCGGCCGCGCACTACGCGATGGGCGGCATCGCGACCGACCTCTGGGGCCGCACGAGCGTGCCCGGCCTCCTCGCGGTCGGCGAGTGCGCGCGCACCGGCGTGCACGGCGCGAACCGGCTCGCGTCGAACTCGCTGCTCGAGGCGGCCGTGTTCGCCGACCGCGCCGCACGCGTGCTCGACGCGCCGTTTCCCTCCGCGGCCGGTCGCACCCGAGTGGATGCCCCGGTGCCGGTCGCAGCCCCTCGACGCGCCGGCGACCCGTTCTCCCGTTCCGCGCTGCAGGACCTGATGTGGGCCCGCGCGGGCCTCGAGCGCTCGGGCGACGGCCTGGCCGAGGCATCCGCCCGGCTCGATGCGTGGGCGACCACCCGCCCCGCGGCGCCCGAGGGCACCGTCGCCGACGTCGAGGACGCGAACCTGCTGCTGCTCGCCCGCCTCACGGTCGACGCCGCGCTCGCCCGCCGCGAGTCGCGCGGCGCGCACCACCGACTCGACCACCCCGACCGCGACCCCGCGCTCGGCGCGCTCCCGGAGGCCGCATGACCGCCCTCACCCCCGCCCAGCTCGACCGCATCGTGCAGGCCGCGCTCGACGAGGACGCCCCGTGGGGCGACCTCACCTCCGAGACGCTCATCCCCGCCACTGTGCAGGCGCGAGCCGACCTCGTCGCCCGCGAGCCCGGCGTGATGAGCGGCGCTGCGGTGTTCGCGGCCGCGTTCCGCCTCGTCGACCCGCGCATCGACGTCGAGCAGGTCGTGCCCGACGGCGCGCGCTTCGCCGCGGGCGACCGGCTCGCGAGCGTCGCCGGCCACGCGCGTGCCGTGCTCCGCGCCGAGCGCATCGGCCTGAACTTCACCCAGCGCATGTCGGGCATCGCGACCCTCACCGCGCGCTACGTCGACGCCGTCGCCGGCACCCGTGCGCGCATCGTCGACACCCGCAAGACCACCCCGGGCCTGCGCGTGCTCGAGCGCCAGGCGGTGCGCGACGGCGGCGGCCGCAACCACCGGTTCTCGCTGTCGGACGCCGTCATGGCCAAGGACAACCACCTCGCGGTACTCACGGCCGACGGCACGAGCGTGACCGATGCCCTGCTGGCGGTACGCGAGCGGATGCCCCACACGGCGCACCTCGAGGTCGAGGTCGACCGCCTCGACCAGGTCGAGGACGTGCTGGCCGCGGGCGTCGACACGATCATGCTCGACAACTTCCCGCTCGACGACCTGCGCGCGGGCGTCGCGCTCGTCGCGGGCCGCGCGGTCGTCGAGGCGAGCGGCGGCGTGAGCCTCGACACGGTCGGCGCGATCGCGGCGACGGGGGTCGACGTCATCTCGGTCGGCGCGCTCACGCACAGCGTGCGCTCGCTCGACCTCGGGCTCGACGTGGTGGTCGGCGGGCCGTGATCTACCTCGACCATGCCGCCACGACCCCGGTGCGCCGCGAGGCGCTCGAGGCGATGTGGCCGTACCTGACCGGCGAGTTCGGCAATCCGTCGAGCCACCACCGGGTCGGCGAGGCGGCGGCGGCGGCACTGGCCGACGCGCGGGCGACGGTGGCTCGGGTGCTGGGCTGCCGTCCGGGCGAGGTCACGTTCACGTCGGGCGGCACCGAGGCCGACAACCTCGCGATCAAGGGCATCGCGCTCGGCGCCCCGCGCGGCCGGCACGTGGTCACGACTCCCATCGAGCACGAGGCGGTGCTCGAGTCGATCGACTTCCTGGCGCGCGTGCACGGCTTCGAGGTCACCATGCTGGGGGTCGACGCGGGCGGCCGGGTCTCCCCCGACCAGCTCGCCGAGGTGCTGCGCGACGACACGACGCTCGCGACCGTGCAGCTGGCGAACAACGAGATCGGCACGGTGCAGCCGGTCGCCGAGCTCGCGGCCGTGGCACGCGAACGCGGCGTTCCGGTGCACACCGACGCCGTGCAGGCCGCCGGCTGGCTGCCGCTCGGCCTCGGCGCGCTCGGCGTCGACGCGATCTCGCTCTCGGGCCACAAGGTCGGTGCGCCGAAGGGCTCGGGCGTGCTCGCGGCGAGGGGGCGGATGCCCCTGGAGCCCGTGCTCCACGGCGGCGGCCAGGAGCGGGGTCGGCGCTCGGGCACCGAGAACGTCGCCGGCGCCGTCGCGCTCGCGACCGCGCTGCGTCTCGCCGAGGACGAGCGGGAGGAGTCCGCGACGCGAGTCTCGGCCGCCCGCGACGCGCTCGTCGCGCGTGTGCTCGCAGACGTGCCGTCGGCACGCCTCACCGGGGACCCGGTGCATCGGCTGCCCGGCACTGCGTCGTTCGTGTTCCCGGGTACGAGCGGCGAGGCGGTGCTGCTGGAGCTCGAGCAGCGCGGCATCGTGGGCTCGAGCGGGTCCGCGTGCGCAGCGGGCAGCGACGAGCCGTCGCACGTGCTGACCGCGATCGGGCTGCCGCCCGAGATCGCCCGGACTGCCGTGCGGTTCACGCTCGGGCGGGACGCGGTCACCGAGGACGTGGCCGCTGCAGCGGCATCCGTGGCTTCTGCCGTGTCAGCGGTGGGCGGTATCGTGTCGGCATGAGCGATTCCACTCCGACCCCCGGCGACGACGAGCGCGACGCCGAGGCCCGCGCCGAGCACGAGCGCGAGGTCGAGGAGCGCCTCACCGACGAGCTCGCCCCCGAGGAGCAGCTCCTCGAGGGCTGGCTGCCCGAGGCGTCGCCGACCGACGGGCCCGCGCCGGCCCCGTAGCCCTTTCCCGCGGCCGCTCGGCCGTACGCACGCTGCGCGACGACGCGCACCGTTCGTCCCATTCCGGGAATACCCGTCCGTTCTCGACGGTTGCCCGGCTGTATTCGCTTCGCCGACCCCGGACCCGGCCGTGCCCGGTCCGCAGTGAGGAACCGCACGTGACCGACCGCTCCACCCGACTCGACCCTGCCGCAGGGACCGGCTCCACGCCGACGGCGGACGCGGTCCGGGCCGCGCGCGACTCGCGCGTCATCTGGCTGCTGCTCGCGGCCTCGTTCGTCGTGATCCTCAACGAGACGATCATGGGCGTCGCGATCCCGCACCTGCAGTCCGACCTGGACATCACGGTGCAGGCGGCGCAGTGGCTCACGACCGCGTTCATGCTCACCATGGCCGTGGTGATCCCGATCACCGGGTTCCTGCTCCAGCGCTTCCACACCCGGCCGGTCTTCATCGCGGCGATGAGCCTGTTCTCGGCGGGCACGCTGATCGCCGCGGTGGCGCCCGGCTACGAGGTGCTGCTCGGTGCCCGCGTGGTGCAGGCGACGGGCACCGCGATCATGATGCCGCTGCTCATGACCACGCTCATGACCCTCGTCGCGCCGAAGGACCGCGGTCGCATCATGGGCCGTGTCTCGACCGTCATCTCGGTCGCGCCGGCGATCGGCCCGACCATCTCCGGCCTCATCCTCAGCTACCTCTCGTGGCGCTGGATGTTCTGGATCGTGCTGCCGATCGCGGTCACGATGCTGCTCATCGGCATCCGCCGGGTCGAGAACGTGACCGAGCCGCGCGTCGTGCCGATCGACGTGTTCTCGGTCGTGCTCTCGGCGTTCGGGTTCGGCGGCATCGTGTTCGGCCTCAGCCAGATCGGCGGCGCGGCCGAGTCCGGCGGCGAGGCCGGCGGCAACGCGACCACCATGTGGATCTCGCTCGCGGTCGGCGCGGTGGGCCTCGCGGCCTTCATCCTGCGCCAGGTGAGGCTGCAGCGGAGCGACCGGGCCCTGCTCGACCTGCGCACGTTCCGCTCGCGCAACTTCTCGATCTCGATCGGGCTGATGGCGATCATGATGCTGACCCTGTTCGGCACGATCATCCTGCTCCCGATCTACATGCAGAGCGTGATCGGCTTCGATGCGCTGCTCGCCGGGCTCCTGCTGCTGCCGGGCGGACTCGTCATGGGCCTCGCGGCGCCGACCGTCGGGCGCCTGTTCGACCGGTACGGCCCGACCGTGCTGCTCGTGCCGGGCAGCGTGATCGTGAGCGCCGTGCTCTGGTTCCTGGCGCTCTTCGCGACCGAGACGACGCCGGCGTGGGTGGTGCTGGCCGCGCACGTGACGCTGAGCCTCGGACTCGCGTTCATGTTCACGCCGTTGTTCACGGCGGCGCTCGCGTCGGTCGAGCCGAAGCTCTACTCGCACGGCAGCGCGATCGTCGGCACGGTGCAGCAGGTCGCCGGAGCCGCCGGGACCGCACTGTTCGTGACGGTGATGGCGGCGCAGACCGCGGCCCTGCAGGCGCCTGCGGTGACGGATGCCGCCGCCGCGGCCGGCGGCGTGCGCGCCGCGTTCCTCGTCGGCGCCGTGCTCTCGCTGTTCGCGATCGTCGGTTCGGCGCTGGTGCGTCGTCCGGCGGACATGCCGGCGGGCGTCGTCGGGCACTGAGCGGCGCCCGCCGCGGCCCGGCTCGCGGTGCGGCCCGGCTCGACGTGCGGCCCGGCTCGCGGCTGTGCCCCGGCTCGCGGCTCAGCCGCAGTCGGGCCGGCAGGTGCGCTGCGAGAGCGCGATGACGAGCACGTCGCCGAGGTCCTCGGGCTCGGTCGCCGAGTAGGCGGCACCGCCGGTGGCGTTGGCGATACGGGTCATCGCCTCGAAGTCGGTGTCGGGCCCGAACCCGATCATGATCACCGGAACGGGCTGCAGCGGATCCTGCAGCTCCTCGAGCTCGGCGAGCAGCGTGTCGAGGTCGATGCCGTTCGCGTCCTCGTTGCGGCCGTCGGTGATGAGCAGCACGGAGTTGACGCGTTCGGGGTCGTACGTCTCGGTCACGCGCTGCACCGCGGCGAGCGTGGTGTCGTACAGGCCGGTCGCACCGCCCAGCCGCTCCGGCAGCGATGCGATGATGCCCGCGATCTGCTGCAGGTGCGCGGCATCGGCGAGCGGACCGATCGGGGCGAGCTCCTCGTAGTCGAGGTCGCCGTTGCGGGCGGTCGAGAACGCCCAGACGCCCATCTGCACCTCGCCCGAGAACTTCTGCATGGCGCCGAGCGCGGCCTGCTGGAAGATGTCGATGCGGCGCAGCCCGTTTCCCGCCGGGTCGAGCATCGAGCCGGAGACGTCGATGACGGCGAGCATGCGGCCGCGGAGCGTCAGCACGCCCCACTGGCGCAGCAGCGCGACCTGGTCGGCGCCCGCAGGTGCCGCGAAGGTCGTGACCGGCTCGGCCACGACACCCGGGGCGTCGAGCTCGCCTGAGCCGTCGGCCGAGCGGAAGCCGTGCGCGGCGAGCACGTCGGCCGCGTCGGAGATCGCCCGCTCGAGGTCGGTCAGCAGTTCGGCCCGCGTCGGCGGGGTCCACGTGTCCGGGTCCGCCTGGTCGGCGCCGGCCGCTGCGTCCTCGGCCGTGTCGGCGGCATCCGACTCGGCGTCGTCGGAACCATCGGTCGCCGCAGGCAGCCGCACGAACGGATACGTCATCGCGGGCGTGCCCTCCGCCGGGTAAACCGCGACGAGCTGTTCCATCGGCTCGTCGGCGTTGTAGTCGGCCACCGCCTGCTCGGTGACGATGGCCATGGTCGGCTCGGCGGCTGCGACCGTGGCTCCGAAGGCGGCATCCGTGGACGCCGGGATGGTCTTGCCGAGCTCGATCATGGCACCGGCGAGCTGGGTCGGGTCGTCCGGGTCGGCGATGCCCGCGAGCGAGGCGAGTGCCGCGAGGCTCGACGCCGAGCCTTCGGGGTCGGGCAGCAGCATCCGCGTGCCCCCCGTGAGTAGCGTGCCCCAGCCCGGCGCGGTCTCGCCGAGCGATGCCGCCTGCTCGGCCGGCGTCGCGAAGACGACGGGCGTGGATGCCACCTCGAGGCCCACCGATACGGCCGGCGCGGGCCTGCCGAGGGAGGTCGCGGTCGCCGTCATGCGGTCGACCCAGGCTCCGGCGCTCGGGATCCACGCGTCCGCGGGGTCCCCCGTGCCGGTCGCCACGACCGCCGCCGTGTCGGCCGACTCCTGCGCGCGCACGGTCGTGAGCGAGCACCCGTCGGATGCCTCGTCGAACGTCTCGGCGACGGTCGTGACGACGGGGGCGATGGTCGGGTCGGCGACGATGACGAGCTCGGTCGGCTCGTCGCATCCGTCCGGCTCGGAGGCGAACATCGAGCCGCTGAGCAGCGGGTCGAGCATGCCCGTCGCCCACGCGGCTCCGGCCCCGCCGACGACGAGGAGCGCGACGAGCGCTGCGGTGATCCCCACGAGCATCGGTCGGCGCGGTTGCTTCGCCGGCGCAACGCTGTGACGGCCCACGCTCACTCCAATGCCCACCGGGCACTGCGGCGGCACCGGTGACTCGTTCGCTTCGTTCGGGTCCGCGCCTGGGGGGCACGGATTCCAACAGTGTAGGCGACTCTCGGAGCGCCGGAACTGGAGCTCCCCTACAAGGGTGGAGTGATCCTCAGCGCGCGTCTCGCTCGGCGAGCCGGAGGCGCACGATCGGGATCTCGGGGTCGTCCTCCCCCGTGGCATCCCGCATCATCTGCTGCAGCGCCGCCCACGCCTTCGGGTAGCGCTCCGCGTAGCGGGCGAGCACCTCGGCACCGCCCGCCGCATCGAGCAGGACAGCCTCGGCGGGCCGGCGACGGATGCGACCGGTGCTGACGTGGCACGACGGGTCGGCGCGCAGGTTGCGGTACCACTGCGACCTCGGTCCGAAGCCCGACGCGACGAACACGGTGCGCTCGTCGGGCCGGTCGATCACCTCGAGCACGACGAACCGCGGCTCGCCCGACGTTCGGCCGGTGTGCTCGAGCATCATGAAGCGGCGCCCGAGCAGGAAGCCGAGTCCGGCCTTGTAGAGCGGGATCGGGAGGCGGACCACCCAGCGGGTGCGGATCATCTTCGCAGCGAAGCTCACCGTGCGCATGATGGCGCACGCCGGGCGTGGGCGCAAGGCGGTTGCCCGAACTGCTCGGGCGGGATTGGCTGGCTGGTCGAACCTCACGAAGGAGGACCCACGTGGACACCACCACGCTCATCTGGACCATCGTCGGAGTCGTCGCCGTCATCGCGGTCGTCGTCGCCGTCGTGCTGCTCACCGCCGGCAAGCGCCGCGAGGCTCGTCGCGAAGCCGACCGGCGCAAGGCGGCGGAACTCCGCGCGGAGGCCGAAGAAGCCGACCGGCAGGCACGCGAGCGCGAGGCCGCCGCGGCTCAGGCGCACGCGGAGGCCTCGCGGTCGCAGGCCGAGGCCGAGGAGGCGCAGGCGCGGGCCCAGCAGGCGCGCCTGGACGCCGAGGAGCGCGCCCGCGAGAGCGCCGAACGCCAGGCAGCGGCCGCGGACGCGCGCTCCGAGACCGATGAGACGCGTCGGAAGGCCGACGAGGTCGACCCGGACGTGACGCGCGACGAGTCCCCCGCCACTCCGGCGGATGGACGCACCGACGAGTCCCCCGCCACTCCGGAGGATGGACGCACCGACGCCGACCGCGCCGCGCACGAGCGCGACGCGGGTTCGGAGCGGACACGCCCCACGGCGTGACCGGCGGCGGATGCCGGACCACGCGAGTCACCGGCATCCGTCGCCCTACTTCAGCAGGCGCGACATGCGGCGGTCGGCGAGCAGCTTGCCGCCGGTCTGGCAGGTCGGGCAGTACTGCATCGAGCGGTCGGCGAAGTGCACGTCGCGCACGGTGTCGCCGCACACCGGGCACGTCTCGCCCCCGCGCGCGTGCACGCGCATGCCCTGGCGCTTCGCATCCTTGAGCTCGGCGGCCGGGCGCCTCTCGGCCGCCTCGACCGCACCGCGCAGGGTGTCGCGAAGGGCGTCGTAGAGCCGGGTGACCTCGTCGTCGTCGAGCGATGCGGCGAGCGCGTACGGCGACATCTTCGCCACGTGCAGAACCTCGTCGGAGTAGGCGTTGCCCACGCCCGCGATGAGCGACTGCTCGCGCAGCACGCCCTTGATCTGCGTGCGGCGGCCCGAGAGGATGCCGGCGAAGACCTCGAGCGTGAAGTCGTCGCCCAGCGGCTCGGGCCCGAGCGACGCGATACCCGGCACCTCTGCCGGGTCGCGCACGACGTACACCGCGAGCGACTTCTTCGTGCCCGCCTCGGTGAGGTCGAACCCCGAGTCGTCGTCGAATCCGACGCGCATCGCGATGGGCGACTTGCCGGGCCGGATGCGGCTGGCCGGGAGCTGCTCGTACCACCGCAGCCAGCCCGCGCGGGCGAGGTGCGCGACGAGGTGGATGCCGTCGACGTCGAGGTCGAGCCACTTCCCGTGCCGCGCCGCGCCCGTGACGGTGCGCCCGACCAGGTCGGTCAACGGCGGGTCGAACGTCTTGAGTGCCGAGAACGAGGTCATGACGGCCGAGCGGATGCTGCGCCCGACCGTCCGCCCGCGCAGGAACCCCACCAGTGCGTCGACCTCGGGCAGTTCCGGCATGCCGCCAGTCAAGCACCCGCGTCGCCGTCGGCGCATCCACCTCGCGCCTGAGGGCCGATTCCCCGACTGAGGGCCGTACCTTTCGCCCTCGAACTGGGAAACGGCCCTCAGTCCGCGCCCGCGGGATCCTCCCGGTCATCCTCGGAGCCATCGTCGTCGTCGAGGAACTCGGCCAGCTCGAGGTCGGCCTCGCCGAACGGTGGTGGTGCCGTGAGCGTCGGCTCGGCCTCGCGCGCCGCCGCGATGACACCCTCGAGCAGCTCGACGACCGACCCGGCGCGCAGGAGCCGCACCTGGTCGAGCGCGCCGACGGGCGTGATGCCGGCCAGCTGCCAGCTCGATACCAAGGGGTCGTCGTCGAGCTCGAGGTCGGGCGACCACGGCAGCTCGACGAACTCGCCGGCCCGCGCGAGCACGCCGCGCACGGCCCGCTCGGCCTCCGCGCGCAGCGGCGCGTGGTCGGTTGTCCACTCCAGCTCGGGCAGGTCGCGCACCATCGCCATCGGGTACGGGTCGTCCTGCAGCCACTCCACGACCTCGACGCGACGCGTGCCGCGCGCCACGATCGCGACCAGCCCGTCGCCCGAGCCGAGCTCGATGAGGCGGGCCATGGTGCCGATGCCGAACCGCTGGTCGCCGCCGCCGACCTCGGCACCCCGCTCGATGAGCACGACCCCGAACTCGGGCGCTTCCCCCTCGAGCACCCGGCCCAGCATCGTCAGGTAGCGCTCCTCGAACACGCGGAGCGTGATCGGCATGTGCGGGAACAGCACCGAGCCGAGCGGGAACATCGCCGCCTGTCGCATGCCCGACAGTCCAGCACCGAACGCTGTGAATGCCTGCAACGGCGGCCCGTGGCATCCGATCTGTGATTCACCGTTCACTTCCGACGCGGGTACCGCTAGCCTGCGGGCATGCGACGCAAGCACTGGCGGCACCGCAACGCGGCGCTCGACCCCGCCCGCGACCACGTGGAGATCACCCGCAACGTCGTCATGTTCGAGTTCCCGTGGGACATGAACCAGGCGCTGAGCTTCGCGCTGTTCCGCACCTACGCGGTGCCGGGCATCGGGCGCCTGCTCGACGAGACCGGCGAGTTCACGGGGCGAACGCAGAAGCGGTACGACGACACGGCCCTGCTGCTCGAGGCGCCGAGCCGCCTGGGCTTCGACCACCCCGAGGCGCGCGCGGCGATCCGCCGCATCAACGGCATGCACCGCGCCTACGACATCCCCGACCACGAGTTCCGGTACGTGCTCTCGACGTTCGTCGTGGTGCCGAAGCGGTGGCTCGACGCGTACGGCAAGCGACCGCTCGACGCGGGTGAGCTCGAGGCATCCGTGCACTACTACCGGGCGCTCGGGGGCCGCATGGGCATCCCCGACATCCCCGAGACGTACGACGGGTTCGCGACGCTCATGGACGACTACGAGGCCGAGCACTTCGCGTTCGAGCCCGGCGCCCGGCGCGTGGCCGACTCGACGCTCGCGCTGCTGCTGACGTTCCACCCGCGGCTGCCGAAGCGCCTGGTGGAGGTGTTCAGCCGCGCGCTCATGGACGACGAACTGCTCGACGCCCTGGGCTACGACCGCCCGCCACGGGCCGTCACCGCCGCCTCGCGCGCCGCGCTGCGCCTGCGCGGCCGCATCGCGCGCCTGCTGCCGGCGAACCGCACGCCCACCGCGGTCGCCGACCTGCCGTGGGTGCGCAGCTACCCCGACGGGTACGACATCGAGCACCTCGGCACCTTCCCGAGCGGATGCCCCGTGCCGCACGAGTCCCGCCGGGAGCCGGGCGCCGCCTGAGCCGTCGCCGCCACCTCCACGCGACCTCCGCCGAGCCGATCAGGTGGCCGGTTGGTGGGCCTAGGGATCGCCGGCGGATTCGGACCCGGCATCCGACCGCGACCGGCTCCACCGGCCGAGCAAGCGATCGACGCCGACGACGAGCGCGCCGATCACCGCGATGCCCACGCCGATCTGCAGCACGCCGAGCACCACGTCGCCGTAGCCGCGACCCTCCGGGTCGAGGAACGGGTACGGGTAGCGGTCGGGCACCACGGGCAGCAGCACGGCGCGCGTGATCGACGCGGCCGCATAGCCGAGCGGGAACAGCAGCCACAGCGCGATGTCGATCCACCGGGTGCGGCCGTGCGGGCGGAACAGCACGAACTCGGCCAGCACCATGATCGGGGCGACGTAGTGCACGAGGAACGCCGACCAGTTCGACAGCTGCTCCGAGGCATCCGCCGCATCGACCAGCCCCGGGAGCGGGTTCTCGCCGTTGTTGTTGATGAAGTGCGAGACGAGCATGGTCGTCAGCAGCCAGACCACGATGCCACCGCGCAACCGCGGAGCAGGGGCATCCGCCGTGCGCCGCTGCACCATGAGCCCGACCGCGACCGCGTAGTAGGCGAGTGCGAAGACGCTCGCGTTGCTCGTGAAGAACTGCAGCTTGTGGCTGCCGCTCAGGATGCCCGCCAGGATGACGAGCACGATCGCGGCGCGCCACCAGAACGACGGTGCGGCGAGCACGCGCCACGGCGACGCGCTCATGCTCCGGGCAGGGTGCGGCCGAACATCTGCGCGGTCGCGCGGGCGCTCGGCGAGCCTGCATCGGGGTCGGCGCCGGCCGATACGAGCGCCGCGATCACGTCGTCCTCCCCCTTGAACACGGCGCCGGCGAGCGGCGACTGACCACGTGCGTTCAGCCGATTCACGTCGGCGCCGTGCTCGGCGAGCGCGCGCACGAGCCCTGGGTGACCGTGGTACGCGGCGAGCATGAGGAAAGTGTTGCCCTGCGCATCGGCGAGGTCGACGTCGACGCCGGCCTCGACGAACTCGACGAGCAGGTCGGCGCCCGCACGCGCGAGCTCGAACAGCTGCTCCGGGTCGACGTCGGGTCCGGCCATCAGCTCATCCGCTCCTTCGGCGACCGGGTCTTCGCGGGGTCGCGCTCGGCCAGGTGCCCGATCGCCTCGTCGATCGCCGCCATCGTGTCGGCGTCGAGGGTGCGACCCGCGGCCTGCACGTTGTCGGCGACCTGCTCCGGCCGGGAGGCGCCGATGATCGCCGCCGACACGTTGGGGTTCTGGAGCACCCAGGCGACGGCGAGCTGGGGCATGGTCAGCCCAGCGGCATCCGCCACCGGCCGAAGTGCCTGCACCCCGCGCAGGATCTCATCGTCGAGGAACCCCTGCACCATGTCAGCGCCGCCCTTCTCGTCGGTCGCGCGCGAGCCCGCGGGCGGCGCCTCGCCGGGCAGGTACTTGCCCGTGAGCACGCCCTGCGCGACCGGCGACCACACGATCTGCCCGATGCCGAGCTCCTCCGACGTCGGCACGACCTCCTCCTCGATCACGCGCCACAGCATCGAGTACTGCGGCTGGTTGGAGATGAGCGAGACGCCGAGCTCGCGCGCGAGCGCGTGGCCCGCGCGCAGCTGCTCGGCGTTCCACTCCGAGACGCCGATGTAGAGGGCCTTGCCCTGGCGCACGATGTCGGCGAACGCCTGCATCGTCTCCTCGAGCGGGGTCTCGTAGTCGTAGCGGTGCGCCTGGTAGAGGTCGACGTAGTCGGTGCCGAGCCGCTGCAGCGAGCCGTCGATCGACTCCATGATGTGCTTGCGCGAGAGACCCGTGTCGTTGTGCCCCTTCGGCCCGGTCGGGAAGTAGACCTTCGTGAAGATCTCGAGCGACTGGCGCCGCTCGCCGCGCAGCGCCTCGCCGAGCACGGTCTCCGCCGCGGTGTTGGCGTAGACGTCGGCCGTGTCGAAGGTCGTGATGCCGGCGTCGAGGGCGGCACGCACGCAGCGCTGCGCGGTGTCGTTCTCGACCTGGGAGCCGTGGGTGAGCCAGTTGCCGTACGTGATCTCCGAGATCTTGAGGCCGCTGTTGCCGAGGTACCTGAATTCCATGCGTCCAGCCTAGAGAGCGAGCGGATGCCTCGGGGCCGCCGGGCTCGGCGGCATCCGCCCCCTACAGGGCGAGCAGGCGCTCGGTGTCGCCGAACACCTCGAGCCCCGCACAGTCGGCCACGCCCTCGAGCCGCACGCGGCCGTCGTGGTCGACGTGCCGGAACACGATCTGCGCGTCCATGGTCTCCTCGACGCGCTGGTGCATCGCCTCCCGCAGCGGCGCGTGCAGCAGGCCGCCGCGCACCCGCTCGGCTTCGAGGTGCAGCAGCCCGTCGGGGCCGGAGACGCTCCAGCGCACGTGCGAGTCGTCGATCGCGAGCGCGTGCTCCCGCGAGCGGTTGTAGGTGGTCCACTTGTGGAGGCGCCCGCCGTGGCGGAAGCCGATGATCGAGCCGCGGAAGGACCGGCCGACCCACGGGATGATCGCTACCGACGCGATGAGCGAGGCATCCGTGTCGTCACCGCTCGTGGCGTCGACGTGGTTGCTCGCCATCCAGACGTAGCCGGCCGGGAAGGCACGACCCCAGTCCTTCTCGATGTACCCGCGCCCGCCGTCGAACGACACCGGCGCGCCCTCCACCTCGAGCGTGCCGCCCAGGCCGTGCCCGAACGAGACGATGCCGTGGAAGCACTCCATGAACGGCACGAGCCCGTACCAGCCCATGATGCCGGGCTCGCGGAGGGTGACCGGCCACGGCGTGAACGGGTCGGGGAAGCCGACGCGCCCGCGCAGCTGCGGCAGGTCGAGCGTCACGCCCCGCGGCGAGAACCGGTTCGTGCCCACCCGCACCTCGAAGCCGTGGGCGGATGCCTCGAAGTCGTCGACGTCGAACCGGTGGTACCACGACCGCCCGGTGAGCCCGTCGAGCACCTGCACGAACGCCTCGTCGCGCTCGCCGCCGTCGCCCGCGAGTCCACGGAAGACGCCCGGGATGACCGCCCAGCGCTGCGAGCGGTCGGCACTCACGAGCTTCACGTACCAGCCCTCGAAGAACCCCCGGCGCACGCCGAGGCCGTGGAACGCCTCCGGGCGTCGCACGCCGCGCATCCATGCCGCGGGAGTCCGCATGCGCCCATCGTAGGTGCGTCGGCGACCGCCGCGGTGGCCTGTGGGCAACCCGGTTCCCCCGCACCGCCCCGCACCCTCAGGAGTTCCCCATCTCGTCGCGAAGTCTCGGAGCCCTCGGGCGGACAGGCTGTCGGAGGCCGCGCGATCCGCGGCACCCGGAACACCAGAGGAGACCCACCTTGCACGGCACCACCCACGGCACCACGATCGACCAGCTCCCGACCATCGACGCGCTCGACCTCGGTGCGACGCGCCACCCCTCGATGCCGTATCGCGGCACACCGACGCCCACCCACCAGGGGCTGCGCTTCGCCGACGAGCACGTCGAGATCGGCGCCGTCACCCCGGTCGCCGACTCGGGCCTCGGCATCGACGTGTACCGCGTCGAAACCCGGAACCTCGTCGCGGAGCGGGACCCCGAGGGACACCGGTACGTCACCGAGATGGTCGAACGCCAGACGGCGCGACTCGCCGCCGACGGCATCGAACGCTCGGTCCGCCCGCTCGCCGGTCCGGAGGGACGCGAGACGCTGTCGCAGCGCCACGACGTGCTGGCCGAGTGGTGGAGCATGGAGCCGGAGCGACCGCGCGACGCCTTCTCGTTCGACTACCTGCCGCGCTGGCGCGAGCACGTGCCGTCGGCGAAGGCGCTGTGGCCGCTGCAGCACCCGGGCGAGGCGACGCTGCCCTTCGACGACGGGGCCGTGCTGAACGCGGACGACTGGGCGGTGCTCAGCCACGTCGCCGACGCCGTCGGCATCCGCTCCCGCGCAGCAGTGCTGGCCAGCCTCACCGAGACGCTGCTCGCCGCGACCGAGGGCGGCTCGTGCCTGTCGCTCGGCAGCGGAGGGCTGGTCCCGGTGCTGAAGGCCGCCGGAGCCGTCGGACGACATGGTCTCGACGCGTCGGTCGAGCTGTGGGACACCGACGACGATGCGCTCGAGATCGCGCACCTCCTCGCCGTGCGACACGGCCTGCCCGCGCCCGTGACGACCCGGCAGGTGAACCTCTACGACCTGCGTTCCCTGCGGTCGTGGTCGTCGCAGTACGACCTCGTCGACCTGCTCGGATTCTTCGAGTACCTCCCGACCGAGGTGCCCCCGACCGCGGGTTCGCTGTTGCCGACGGCGTCCGAGTTCCTCGCAGCCGCCCTCACCCGGGTCGCGCCCGGAGGCTCGCTCGTGCTGGCGAACATGCGCGAGACCCATCCGCAGCTCGATTTCGTGATGCGGTGCGTGCAGTGGCCGTTCATCCAGCCGCGCAGCCTCGACGAGCTCGCGGCGGTCATCCGCCGCGCGGGCGTGGCCGACGAGCGCGTGCGCATGTTCCTCCCCGACGACGGCGTATACGCGATCGTCGAGATCGAGGCGTAGCAGGTGCGGCGGCGCGACGCCCGGCGCGAGGGTTCGCGACGCCCGGCGGGAACCGGTGCGGCTCCGCGGCACCCGCGCGCCCCGGGGCATCCGTCGCATTCAGCTGATCGCACGCTTCGTCGCATAGGGTTGCCGGATGCTCCGATCACTCGTGTCCCGCGTCTACTGGGCCTGCAGCAGGTGGACCCTCGCGGGCGAGCCGGCGCCCGACCGGCCCTCGGTGCTGATCGGTGCGCCGCACACGTCGAACTGGGACTTCGTGCTCATGCTCGGCATCGCCTGGCGGCACGGCATGGACATCCGCTGGCTCGGGAAGAAGAGCCTGTTCGCCGGATGGCGCGGGCCGATCATGCGCGGGCTCGGCGGCATCCCGGTCGACCGCTCCAACCCGGCCGACGTGGTCGGCGAGGTGCTCGCACGCATCGAGGCGGGCGAGGTGTTCGGACTGGTCGTGACCCCCGACGGCACGCGCGGCTCGAACACGTACTGGAAGTCGGGCTTCTACCGCATCGCGCGCGAGGCGGGCATCCCGGTCACCCTCGGCTACGTCGACCGCACGACCATGAGCACGGGGCTCGGCCCGACGTTCGAGCTGACGGGCGACGTGCCCGCCGACATGGATCGCATCCGCGCGTTCTACGCCGACAAGGCGGGCGTGCGGCCGGAGCTGCGCACCGAGCCGCGCCTGCGCAGCGAGGACGCGTCCGTCGCCTGAGTCGCACCCGACCCGGTTCAGATGAACAGCGTGGTGCCCGACTTCTGCGCCTCGCCGAGGAAGGTCGCGACGCCGCCGAGCTCGATACCGTCGATGAGGTCCGACTCGGCGATGCCGAGCAGGTCCATCGTCATGGTGCAGCCGATGAGCCGCGCGCCGTCGGCGTGGGCCGACTGCATGAGCTCGGGCAGCGAGGGCACCTGGTGGTCCTCCATGACCTTCTTGATCATGGACGGCCCCATGCCCGCCATGTTCATGGTCGACAGCGGCAGCTTCTCGGGGCCTGACGGCATCATCATGCCGAACATGCGGTCGAGCGTCTTCCGGTCGCGCTTCGGCGGGTCCTGCCTGCGCAGTGCATTGAGCCCCCAGAAGGTGAAGAACATCGACACCTGCTGGCCCATCGCGAGCGCACCGTTGGCGATGATGAACGCGGCGAGCACCTTGTCCATGTCGCCCGAGAACACCACGAACGAGACCTGGTCGAGCTGCTGCTTCGCGAGGGCGGCGGATGCCCCTGAGCCGGCCGCCGCACCGCCCTTGCGGAACGACGCCACGTAGCCCGGCCCCTCGGGGGTCATCGAGAGCAGCTCGTGTCCCTTGGTCGCCGCCCATGCCGGTCCGTCGGCGGCGAATCCCGGGTCGGAGACGTGCACGACGACCTCATCGCCCGGCGCCACCTCGTCCATCTGCTTCGAGAGCTTCATGATCGGGCCCGGGCAGGCGAGCCCGGTGCAGTCGAGGTCGACGACATTGCCGGTGCCGCGCACCGCCGTGACGAGGTCGACCGCCTCGGCGTACGCGATCTCGGGCGCCTTCACCGCCTCGCCGACGGGCTCGAGGTCGTGCCAGAAGCGGAACGTGTGCGAGCCGCCGGAGAGGGTCTTCACGTCGGTGAACCCGCGCTGCACGAGCAGCCGGTACGCGAGGTAGCTGCGGAACCCGACGGCGCAGTAGAGGCGGATCGGCACGTCGCGGCTCCATGAGTCGGTGGTCTCGCGCATGTCGCCGAGCGGCACGTTCTCGGCACCCGGGATGTGCCAAATGTCGTACTCCTCGGGGGTGCGCACGTCGATGATGCGCGCTCCTTCGACCGCACCCGGGAAGTCCTTGGCGTACCAGAGCTTCAGGTCGCCCTTCAGCACGTTCGTCGCGACGAACCCCGCCATGTTGACCGGGTCCTTCGCCGAGCCGAACGGCGGCGCGTAGGCGAGCTCGAGGGTCTCGAGGTCGTGCACGGTCGCCCCGAGGCGGATCGCCGTGGCGAACACGTCGAGGCGCTTGTCGACCCCGTCGAATCCCGCGATCTGGGCTCCGAGCAGCTTTCCGTCGTCGGGCGAGAACAGCACCTTGATGTGCATCATCGCCGTGCCCGGGTAGTACCCGGCGTGACCCGACGGGTGCACGTGCACCGTGCGGTACGGCACGCTCTCGCGCTCGAGCTGGCGCTCGGTCGCGCCGGTGCCGCCGGCGGTCATCTCGAAGACCTTGACGATCGAGGTGCCCTGGGTCGAGAGGTACTCGGTGTCGCGCCCGCAGATGTTCTCGGCCGCGACGCGGGCCTCGCGGTTGGCCGGGCCGGCGAGCGGCGTGAGGCCGGCGCTCGGCAGCACGGTGTGCGGGGTCTCGACGGCGTCGCCCGCGGCCCAGATGCTCGGGTCGGAGGTACGCATGTGGGTGTCGACGACGATACCGCCGCGTGCGCCGAGCTCGATGCCCGCCTCCTTGGCGAGCCCGACGTTCGGGCGCACGCCCGCGGAGAGGATCACGAGATCGGCCGGCAGCACGCTGCCGTTGTTCAACTCGACCTTCAGGCTGCCGTCGGCCGCTTGCTGGAACGCGGCCGCGGCGGTCTCGAGCACGAGCTCGACGCCGCGCCCGCGGATGTGCTGCTCGACGGGGATCGAGACCTCCTTGTCGGGCGGCGGCATGATCTGGTCGCTGAGCTCGACGACGGTGACCTCGGCGCCGCGGTGCCGGAGGTTCTCGGCCATCTCGAGGCCGATGTACCCGGCGCCGATGACGACGGTGCGCACCGCCTTCCCGGTCGTTGCCGCGTCGTCGAGCGCCGCGTCGAGCTGCGCCTTGATGCCGTCCATGTCGGCGATGTTGCGCAGCACGTGGATGCCCGGGAGGTCGACGCCGGGCAGCGGGAGCTGCATCGGGTCGGCGCCCTGGCAGAGGGCCAGCGCGTCGTAGCTCTCGGTGTACTCCCGACCGGTGTCGACCTCGCGGGCCGTCACGGTCTTGGCGGCCGCGTCGATCGAGACGACCTCGGTCGACACGCGCACGTCGATGGCGAGCGACTCGTTCAGGCTCTCCGGTGTCTGCAGCAGCAAGCGGCTCCGATCGGTGATCACGCCGCCGATGTGGTAAGGCAGACCGCAGTTGGCGAACGACACATAGCCGCCGCGCTCGAACACGATGATCTCGGCGGTTTCGTCGAGTCGTCGGGCTCGCGCTGCGACCGAGGCTCCTCCCGCGACTCCACCGACGACGACGATCTTCATGGCCGACCCCTCTCACGTCACTGTGGCCCGATCTGTGGTCTGACCACAATGATAGTGTACCCCCCGGGTATCGGCCCCACAAGGGTCGGTGGCCGCTCGGGCACCACCCGATGCTTGACACGACGCACCGGAGGGAGCAACGTACGAGCCATCCGCACTGATACGGACGGGGGCCCGTGCGATGCCGATGACGACCGACCAGCAGCCACCGCGACCGCTGATCCTCATCCGTGGATTCGGCGGCGTGGGCGTCGACGACGAACGGGCGAACCCGTACCAGGGATTCAACGACGGCACCGTCTACCCGGGCAGGCGCGGCGAGAACTACATCTACGAGGGCTTCGTGCTGCGGGCGATGAAGTCCCCGGAGCATCCGTACCGCGACGCCACCAACGTGGCCGGCTTCTACGGCGCCGACCAGGCCGCGCCGCCCGACCTCGGAGCCCTCTCGGAGGACGACGTGACCGGCACGATCGTGCTCGACCCGGCCGTCGAGCAGAAGGTGCTCTCGCAGGGCACGGCGGGCACGATCTGGATCTTCCGCTACTACGACCTCAGCCCGCGTGCGCTCGAGATCTACGGCAGGGGGCTCGAGCGGCTCGTCACGCTCATCCGGCGCTCGGCCGAACGGCACGGCGAGGAGTTCCGCGGCGTCGACATCGTGGCGCACAGCATGGGCGGCCTCGTCACGCGCGAGGGCCTCATCGCGATGCACGAGACCTCCGAAGCGCTGAGGGGGCAGACGGATGCCTCCGAAGCGGCCGCCGACGCGATCGCACCGCGCGCCCTGGTGCACCGCATCGTCACGCTCGGCACGCCGCACCGCGGCATCGCGTTCCAGCGGACTCCCGAGTGGCTGCTGCGCGCCCTGCCCAAGGTGGAGGAGGCGAGCGACGAGCTGGCGTCGTTCGACCCCGAGTCGACGCGGTTCCGCGAGTGGGACGCCGTGTACGACCGGCGGAACGTGCTCACCGTGGTGGGCACCAACTACCGCTCGTACAACATCTCGGTCGCGAGCGCGCTGAACCGCCTGTCGAGCCTGCTGAACGACGGGTCCATGGTCTACAACCGCAGCGACGGGTTGGTGAAGCAGGCGTCCGCACAGCTGCCGGGAGCGCCGCGCACGTTCGTGCACAAGTGCCACGGCGGCAACGACTCGCTCGTCACCTCGCGCGAGGCGTACGAGATCGCGATGCGCTTCTTCCACGGCACGCACCGCATCGCGCTCTTCCTCGACGACGCCGAGGTGACCCGCGGCGGCGACTGGATCGGCCGCAGCGAGTTCTACTTCGGCGTGACGATCAAGCCGCGGTTCGTCGACTTCGAGCTGTTCCACCAGAGCGTCGAGGCGGAGAACTGCTACGGCCCGTTCCACGAGAAGGACCTCAGCGACGACCTCGGCGACCTCGAGCAGGCGCTGCTGCGCCCGCTCGCCGACTTCGGCGGCGCGTCCGACTGGGCGGGACCCGACCGGCTCATCTGGGAGGGCTGGATCAACGCGGCGCTGAAGCCCGGCGATGCACACGGCCTGGTCTTCCGCGTCGACTTCTACGTCGGCGAGCGCGACACGTTCGGCATCGGCTTCTCCGACAACGTCGTGTACCGCAAGCAGTACTACGTGCAGGCGTTCCCCGCCACGCAGGCGGAGGTGGCCGGTGCGCGCACCGAGATCTACCTGCACACGGGCGAGCAGCACCTCGTCGGCGGGCAGGCGCTCGACCAGCAGGGAGTGCGCGCCCGGGCGGCGGATGCTGCCACGCCGGATGTCGTGGCGGCCGCCCCCGTCGACGGGTCGCCCGGCGACTGGAGGTTCGACGTCGACGGCACCGGGTTCAGCGGCACCTTCCGCATCCGCATCGAGGAGGACTGAACGATGACCGAGATCACGATCGCCGAGCGCGCCCCGCAGCCGACCGCCGGCATCCGCGAGACCGTGCCGATGGACCGGTTGCCCGAGTTCTTCGGGCGCGCGTTCCACGCCACGATGGAGGCGATGCGCGCGCAGGGCGTGGCGCCGGCGGGGCCGCCGTTCGGCAAGTACCACGGCGTGCCGGGCGCGACCGCCGACGTCGAGGCCGGCGTGCCGGTGGCCGGCTCGTTCGAGACCGCCGGCGACGTCGTCGCGCGCGAGCTGCCCGGTGGCATGATCGCGTCGGCGCTGCACGTCGGGCCGTACGACACGCTCGGCCAGACCTACGACGCGATCCGGCGCCACATCGTCGACGAGGGGCGCATGCCCGGCGGCATCATGTGGGAGTGCTACGTGAGCGACCCCGAGCAGGAGCCCGACCCGGCGACCTGGCGCACGGAGGTCTGCTGGCTGCTCGTCTGATCTCCGGCGGCATCCCACCCTGCACCGACGACCGCCTCGCCCGCGCCGGTCACCGGCTCATCGCCCGCGTCACGCGCAGGCGAGCACCGTCACGTCGACGTTCCCGCCCGCCGTCGGCTTCTCGGCGACGACCGTCCAGTCGGAACCCGCGAGACCGCGCGTGCCGCCGGCGCGCACGAACCGGCGAGCGTTGCGCGCGTGCGCCGGACCCGCCGCGAGCTCGGCGACGACCGCGATGGCACGCATCGCCGCGCCGCGCGGGAACCGCAGGCGACCGCTCCCGAAGTCGGTCACGAGCACCCGCCCGTCCGCGTCGAGCGCGTGCGCCGCGTCGTCCAGCAGTGCACGCCCCGTCCGCCGGTCGAGGGCGTGCAGCACGAACGACATGAGAACGATATCTGCGCGCACGTCGCCGAAAGCGGCGCGGGCGCCGTCACCGGGGCGCAGGTCGGCATCGGCACCGAGGCGCTGGCGGGCGCGTTCGAGCATCGCCGGCGACGTGTCGACGCCCACCACGTGGAAGCCCTCCGCCGCGTACTCGGCGAGCGCGGCTCCCGTACCGCAGCCGAGGTCGAGGACCGTCGCGCCCGGCGGCGGATCCACCTGCCGCCGCGCCACCTGCCGCAGCGGCGCGTTCATCGGTTCGAGCACGCGGTCGTACACGCGCGCCCGCCAGCCGTATCGGTCGGTTCCCATGGGAGACCACCTCGCGCGGGGTGCGGGGCGCACCCCTCCGACCAGTGTCCCACCGGCCCTCCCGGGCGCTCGTCCCGAACTCAGAACGCATCTCGCGAGGATTATGAGTAAACTAGTTACTCATAAAATTGGAGAGGCGCGTTATGAGCAACGCAGCGGAGCCGTCGCGACCCGAATGGCCCGCCCTGGGCTGGGAAGACCAGGTGTGGGAGCCGTCGACAGCTTGGGCGAGTGACGGAGGCCTTCCCGGTCGAACCAGTCGATACGCGTCTGCGGTGCCGCCCGAGATCGCGAATCTGACCCCGGAACCGCCAGCCCGGGCGGCGGCGGCCGCCGATGCGGCCACCAGGGAGCTCGGTCGCCTCGATGCAGAGCTCGGGCATCGCATCGCGGCGTTCGCACCGGTGCTGCTCCGATCCGAAGCGGCCTCATCATCGCAGATCGAGCACATCACCGCGTCCGCTCGCGCGATCTTCTCGGCTGAACTCGGCGCGAAGAGCGGACGCAACGCCCTGCAGATCACCGCGAACACGCGCGCGATGACCGCTGCGATCGCGCTCGCCGACGACCTCTCGGAGAGCTCGATCGCGAAGATGCACGAGGTGCTCATGTCCGCGCAGCCACGACATACACCCGGGCGCTGGCGGAATGAGGCCGTGTGGATCGGCACGCGCAGCGACAGCCCGGTCGGTGCCGAGTTCGTCGCGCCGCATCACTCCCGCATCCCCGCACTCATCGACGACCTCACCGCATTCGCGCGCCGAACCGACATCTCACCACTGGTGTCCGTCGCCGTCGCGCACGCCCAGTTCGAGACGATCCACCCGTTCACCGACGGAAACGGCCGTACCGGTCGAGCGCTGGCCCAGTCGCTCCTGCGATACCGCGGCGTCACGCGGAACTTCGCCCTCCCCGTCTCAGCGGGCCTGCTCGCCGACGTCGAGGGGTACCACCGCGCGCTGACGCGGTATCGCGAGGGCGATGTATCGCCGATCGTCGGGTCCTTCGCGGATGCAGCGCTGCGGGCGGTCGCCAACACGCGAACCCTCGTCGCCGAGATGGAGTCGATTCGCGAGAGCTGGAACGACCGTCTCACCGCGCGACGCTCGAGCAACGCATGGAAACTGCTCGACGTACTCATGCGCCACCCCGTGATCGACGCCGCCACCGCCGCCGCCGAGCTCGGCGTGCAGACGCCCAACGTCTACCCGCCGCTTCGCGCCCTCGTCGACGCAGGCATCCTGAAGACGAAGTCGGAGTATCAGGTCGGCCCATTCTGGCGCAGCGAGGAACTGCTCGGCGCGATCGACCGGTTCGCGGAGCGCGCGGGTCGCCGGGAGGCGCCGGGCCGCTGAGCGGTGCTGCCGTCGGATCCTCGCCCGGCAGCCCGGCGTCAGTGGCGCGCCATCCAGGCCTGCAGTACCCCGCGCGGCACCCCGTGCTTCACGTGGCCCAGCGAGGCGCCGGACTCGACGACGATCTGCTCGGCGGAGCATCCGCTCGTGTCATCGAACGAGAACGCGACCGCGCCCGTCTGGTCGACGAACCCGTCGGGCGTCGACCAGTAGTGGTTCCGCTTCAGGTCGGGCGGCGGGGCGGTGACATCCGTGCCCGGGCAGGCGTCGGCGGCGGCGAGCACGCCGTCGGCGTCGAGGTCGGTGTCGATCACGAGGCGGAACGCGAGATCGGCGTGGCCCGGCGGGAGCACGATCTTCCCGAAGCCCCCGCCCTCGTCGAAGTAGACGTCGCCGCCCGGGTACGGGTCGCCCGTGGTCGAGCCGCCGAGCGTGATCGTGCCGCTCGGCGGCGGATCGCCGGCGCAGCGCAGCGTGAACCAGTACTCGTCGCCCGCGGTCACCGGCACCGGAGTGTCGAGCGTCACCGTCGCGGTCTCGCCGCCGGTCAGGTCGACCTGCTGCGCGGACACGAGCGGGTCGTCCGGGTAGCCCTCGGGCGCCACGGGGAACACGGCAGTCGCGAAGAACGCGAGCGACACGGTGCCCGAGGTGGTCGGCTGCAGCTCGAGTTCGGTCACCTCGCCGGTCTCGGTCGGCGTGAACGTCTGCGCGAGGTCGAGAGTCCCGCAGAACATCGCGAACCCGCCGTCGTCGGAGGGTTGGTCGATCACGACCTCGGCCGCCTGTGCGGGTGGGGCGAAGGCGATGACGGATGCGACGAGCGCAGCCGCGCCCGCTCCGGACAGTGCGTGCATGGCGCGTGACATTGCGACTCCCCCTCGTCGGCGAGGCTCCCGTCGCACGATACTCCCGGGCTCGTGCACCCGCCACCGTCGACGCTCATGCGCGGGCGGCGAGCCAGGCGGCGCAGGCCGCGACGATCGCGTCGGCGGCGGCGATCGCCTCGCGCACGTCGGCGCGGGACGCGGTCGGCTGGTCGTCGCTTGGATACTCGGTGTTGTTGCGCACCTGGCGCATCCACTCGAACTCGGTCATCGCGTCGGGGGCGTCGTCGAGGTACGCGGCCGCAGCGAGCCCGGTGTTGCGGTGGGCGCCGCCCATCGCACGCACGCGCACGCCCTCGTGGGCGAGCACCGCGGTGAGCGCCTTGCGCGCGCCGTCGTAGGCGGCGGTGAACGCCATGGCCACGTCGTCGGTGCCGGCGAGCGCGCGAGCGGTCGCCACGTGCCGCTCCGCCACCGCGAGCACGTCGAGGGCGTGGGCCGGGTTCGCGTCGACCCGCTCGAGGCGCTTGCTGCGCAGCATCCGCTCGATCACCGCCGGCCGGTCAGCCATCGGCGGGCTCCGTCAGGACCTCGACCAGCGGACGCGAGCGCACGGTCGCGATGAACGGCGACGCGCGCGCGGCATCCCACTCCTCCGCGCTCACCCGGGTGATGTTGACATCGAGGCCGACCCGCTCGCCCGCGCGCACCGCGAGGTCGGCGAGCTCGCGCCGCGACGGGTCGCCGACGACCAGCACGTCGACGTCGTTCGGGTACTCCCCCGGCTCGCCGTGCCGCCTCGCCGCCCACGACCCGTATATGTAGGCCCGCTCGACGCCGCCGAGCCCGCCGAGCAGGTCGCGCAGCACGGGCACTGGACCGTAGGTCGCCTGGATCAGCTCGCGCATGAGCGGGTAGAGCGGATGCCCCTGATTCGCACGCACCAGCCGGTTGCGGCCGCTCTGCCGGTCGACCAGCACGCCGTTCTCGACGAGTCGCCCGACCTCCTTGTGCACGACGCCGCCGCCCGCGCCGATGCGGCGCCCGAGCTCGGCGAGCGAGAACTCCTCGTCGGGCCGCCCGAGCGTCTCGGCGAGGAGCGCACCGGTGACGTCCGACCGTACGAACGGCGTCAGCTGGGCGGGCAGAGTCTTCACAGAACGTGAGTATATCTTCACGATACGTGAATGTCTACGACTGGGCCGAGGCGATGTGCACTTCTTGCATACTGCTCGACCTCGTACCGTTCAGTTGTCGCAGATTTTGCGACAACTGCCACCTACGCGCCAGACCGCTCCCGCAGCCAGCGACCCGGCCCGCGCCGATCGAGGTCGCGCGCGGCGATCGTGGCGAGCACCCGCAGCTCGAGCGCGTGCGCGCCCTGCGCGCGGGCGATGTCGAGCGCGCGCTCGAGCAGGTCGTCGGCCTCGCGCTCGAGTCGGTCGCGCTGGCCGTTGCCCGACTCGCGGGCGGCGGCGAACGCGAGCCCGGCGCGCTTGCGCGTGAGCTCGGCGAGGTACCAGCGCTCACCGGATGCCTCGGCCAGCGCGATCGCCCGGTCGACGACCTCGGTCGCCTCAGCGATACGTCCCGCCGCGGTCTCCGCCTCGACGAGGAGCGACAGGTGGTACGGGCCCCAGACCCCGTCGGCCACCGACTCGACCTCGGCCAGGCCGGCGCGGATCGACTCCGCGGCATTTGCCGGCTCGTCCTCGATCATCGCCCAGCCGCCCATGACCTTGCCGGCCGACACCCAGAGCGAGACCTCGTTCGCCTCGGCGAGCGCGAGCAGCTCGTCGGCGAGCGCACGCACGGTCGACGTGTCCCCGAGCAGCTGGTGGATCGCCGCGAGCGCACCGAGCGCCTGGCAGAGCCCGTCGAGACGGGAGCCCGCCCGGGCGAGCGCGAGCGCCTCCTCCGCGTGCCTGCGGGCGACATCGGCGTTGCCGAGCAGCCACTCGTCGAGCGCGACGAACGAACGCAGCAGCACGCCCGAGTCCTGGTACGCGCCCGCGAGACGGCGGCGCACGGCCGGCGAGTCGTGGTCGCTCGCACGCGCGAGATGCTCCCGCGCACCCACCGGGTCGCCGAGTGCGAGCGTGGTGATCGCCTGCGCGTTGCCGGCCTGCAGCAGCAGCCCGTCGTCGCCGGATGCCTCGGCGGCATCGACGAGCCGGCCGAGGCGTCGCTCGGCGCCGTGGATGTCGCCGCGCATGAGCGAGACGCTCCAGACCACGTACCCGATACGGCCGAGCGCATCGGGCTGAGTGATGCGCGCCGCGGCGAGGTCGAGCCGGGCCGCTTCGTCGGCCGCCCGCTCCGACCGCACGCCCCAGGCGACGATCGCGGCGGCGACACGGGTCACGCACACGCGTCCCTCGAGCAGCGCCAGTGCCGGCGACGGCGCCTCGGCCTGGGTCGCCTCCCCCTCGGGCAGGGTGCGCAATCCGTCCAGCAGTTCGAGCGCGCGACCGGCGTGCGCGAGGGCGACGAGCGGCACCTGGCGGCTCATGGCCGTCTCGGCGGCATGGGTGAACCACACCGCCGCGCTCGCGGCGTCGCGTCCGTGCGCGAAGTGCTCCGCGATCTCCGTGGCCGCGGGCCCGGGGCGGTCCGCGAACGCCGCCGCGAGGCGCTCGCCGATGCGGCGGTGCGCGACGACGCGGCGGGCACCGCCGAGGCGCGCGTAGAGCACGTCGCGGTGCAGCGCGTGCCGGAACGCGAAGCGCGCGGTCACCGTGCCGTCGGGCCAGGTCGCGGGATCGAGCTCGTGCAGCACGCCCTGCGAGCGCGCGAGTCGCGAGAGGTGGTCCTCGATCGTGCGCTCGTCGGCCGTCGGTTCGACCGCCGGGGCGACCGCGGCGGCGGTGAACTCGGGTCCGGCGACCGCTGCGATCTCGAGCAGGCGGCGGTCGTCGTCGTCCAGCGCGGCGATGCGCCGCTCGACGACCCGGCGCAGGCCATCGGGAATGCCGACCCCGAGCACCGGCAGACCGTCGCCCCCGTCGCCCCGAGCGGCGAGGCGCCCGGCGAGGTGCTCAGCGAGCATCGCGACGTAGAGCGGGTTGCCCCCGGTGCGGCCCAGCACGTCGGCGACGAGCGAGTCGTCGGTCGCCGCGGCGCCGAGCCGCTCCGCGAGGAGGCCCCGCACGCTCGGACCGCTGAGCGGACCCAGCTCGACGACGCCGGTGTCGCCGTGCGCGTCGAGCAGTTCGACGACGGATGCCTCGGAGCCGACGCCGGCCCGGGAGGCATCCGTTCGCGTGGTGGCGAGCAGGAACACCCCGGCAGGCGATCCACGACGGGCGAGCGCGGTCACGAGTTCGAGGCTCGCGCGATCGGCCGCGTGCAGGTCCTCGATCACGAGCAGCACGGGCGCCTCGGCGCCCAGCTCGGCCATCGCGTCGACGAACTCGCGCAGCATGCGACCGGACTCGGGTCCGACCGAGCGCGCACGCATCTCGGCGGGACGGGTCGGCGGCACCCGGCCGGCGAGCTGCACCGCCCACGACGGCGCCCGAGCCGCCAGCACGTCGCGCACGCGCGCCCCGCGCGGGCCGGCGCAGAGGCCGTTCAGCGCCTCGAGCAGCGGATGGTAGGGGTCGCCCTCGCCCACCCGCTCGAGGCATTGCCCCTCGCCGACCCAGGCGCCGCCCGCAGCGCGCACCTCGTCGACGAAGGCGCGCACGAGCGCCGACTTGCCGATGCCGAGCTCGCCCGCGACGACGCCGACGCGACGACCGGGTTCGCTCGCTGCCGCCCACCACCCGCGCACCGAGTCGAGCTCGCGCGCGCGGCCGTGCAGCGCACGTGCCGAGGCTCCTCGCGCACCCCGCACGTCGGTGAGCGTCGCGACGAACCGATAACCGCGCCGGTGTGCGGTGGCGATGAAGCGCGGACGCCTCGGGTCGTCGCCCAGCGCGCGCCGCAGCTCGTTCACGCAGACCGCGAGCGCGTCGTCTCCCGAGCCGCCCGGACCCCAGACGGCGCCGATCAGTTCGCCCTTGGTCACCACCTCACCGGCGCGCACGAGGAGTTCGCGCAGCACGCCCGCGGTCTTGGGGCGCAGCGAGACCTCGCAGTCGGCACCGACGAGCAGGCCGTCGCGCGCATCGAAGCGCCAGGTGTCGAAGTGGAAGGTCTCGGGTTCGGGATGGTGGGTCGGTGGCGCGGGCGGAACGATCTCACTGACCAAGCCCGACCTCCGATCGTGCGCCCGGCGACGCGATCTCGGCGCTGTCGACGACGCAGTCGAACCGGTCCGAGCTCCCGGCTGGGAATGTGATGTGAATACTAATGCAAGAACTTCGTAAGGACACGAGCCCTCCTCAGGTAGTGCACTGAGAACCGGACGGTTCCCGCCGGGGCATCGTCGTGCCCGACCTCGGAGGTTCACGATGCCCAAGCGCCTGCCGCTCACAGCGAAGGTGGTGGCGATCACCGCGGTGCTCGCCCTCGCGACGACCGGGGCGATCGCCGCGACCGGCGGCTTCGACGGCGACGGCCTCGGCCCCGGCGAGGCACTCGCGCGCGAGTCGATCCTCACCCCGGACGAGCTCGGGGACGGCGCGTTCGACGGCCTGCAGTACGCGGATGCCACGGAGGGACTCGTCGTCGTCGACGCGCCCGAGGCGTCGAGCGACGGCGGCGCGCACCTCGCATATCCGCTCCCGATCCCCGCCGGTCGCGGCATCACCCCCGAGCTCTCGCTCGAGTACGACTCCTCGGGCGGCAACGGCTGGGTCGGCGTCGGGTGGGACCTCGGCGTCGGCGAGGTCGCCGTCGACACGACCTTCGGCGCCCCCTACTTCGACGCCGACCACGAGAGCGAGAGCTACACGCTCGACGGCGACTCGCTCGTGCCGAACGCGCTCGGCGATACGTGGGAACCCCGCGTCTCGGGCGACCGCGAGGACTTCGTGCGCCAGGTCGAGACCGAGTACGAGCAGATCATCCGCCACGAGGTCGGCGACGGCGGCCCGGACGACTACTACTGGGAGGTGCGCCAGGCCGACGGCGGCATCCGCTGGTACGGCGGCTACCCCGACGCCGGCGGCCCGTACGGCGACGACTCCAGCGAGGGCACGATCGACCGCGACGCGATCGTCACCGACGACGCCGGCAACCAGGTGCGCTGGCTGCTCTCCGCGCAGCGGGACATCGGCTACAGCATCATCCGGTACCACTACGAGACCTACGACTACCAGCGTTCGGGCGAGTCGTGGGCGAGCGGATGCAGCGGATCGACGCTCTGCGCGCGCCACACGTACCTCGACCACATCGACTACACGATCGCGGCCGAGGCATCGGGGCAGCTCCCCGACCCCGCGTACCGGGTGGACTTCATCCTCGAGTCCGAGCTCGAACCCGCGCCCGCCCGACGGGGCGACCCCATCCTCGACGGCACCGGCCGCTACCTCGACCTCACCTGGGAGCGCCTCGCCCGCATCGAGGTGCGGCACGGCGAACTCACGCTCGACCCGACGCGTGAACGCAGCTTCCCGGCCGATTCCGGTGCCGACGACCTCGCCGCCCGGTACGACCTCGCCTATCGGGACGCGGCCCGGAGCCCGTTCGGGAAGTCGCTGCTCGAATCGGTGACGCAGGGCGCGCACGACCCGGACGTCGCCGCGACGCACGAGTTCACCTACTTCGACGAGGTGGGCGACGCCACCGCCGGCTATTCGGGCTTCGCCTCGGCCCAGCCGTGGTCGACCGGTGACGACATGGGCGACCGCACCTGGCTCGACAGCAACGTGTCGGCCGGCGCGCTCGGGGGCTCGGAGAACAACTCGGGCGAGGGCCATGCCTACATCGGCTTCAACGCATTCGTCCCCCAGAAGGTCGGCTCGTTCGGCGGGTCGATCCAGATCGGCGGCGGCGAGACCGTCGGCGTCGCGGAGTGGATCGACCTGAACGGCGACGGGCTGCCCGACAAGGTCTACCGCGCCGGCGGCACGATCGGCGGCGGCATCTCGTACCGGCTCAACACGGGTGGCGCCAACGGCTCGGGCACCACCTTCTCCGACCCGGTCTCGCTGCCGACCCTGAAGTCCCTGTCGCGCGAGGACGAGTTCAACGTGCAGTTCGCGGCCGAGGCGCACCTCGGCGTGACCGCCTCGTTCGGCGTCGGCACCTCGATCGCCAAGGGCGACACGTACTTCACCGACGTCAACGCCGACGGCCTGCCCGACCTCGTGCAGGGCGGGAAGGTGTACTTCAACCGGCTCGTCGACGGCGTGCCGACCTTCGCCGAGTCGAGCACCGGCACGGCCGTGCCGATCGCCACGGGGGCGACCCCCGAGGTCGCCAACACGGCGGTCGACGAGCTGCGCGAGCTGCTCGCCGACCAGTCGCCGCTCATCGACACGGTGCGGCGCTGGGTCGCGCCGTTCGACGGCACCGTCGAGGTCGACGCCCCGGTCACCCTCGACCCTGCCGAGGACTCGCCCGACGGCGTGCGCGTCGCGATCGAGTACGACGGCGCGGAGGTCGAGGCGGCCAACCTGCTCGCGACGGGGTCGCAGGCCTTCACCGCGCCCATCGAGGTCGAGGTGGAGCAGGGTCATCCGCTCTACTTCCGCGTCGGCTCGGTCAACGACGGCGCCAACGACGAGGTCGTCTGGTCACCGGTCGTCACCTACGTCGAGATCGACGGCGACGAGGTCGTCGACGAGGGGCAGGCGCCCAGCGGCTCGACCGCGGTCGAGGTCCCCCTCGACATCAACGGCCTCTCGCAGACCGTGTACGACGCCACGGCCGACTTCACGCTCTCGGGGCGCCCGGGCATGAACGTGGTCATGCCGTACGACGGCACGGTGCGCTTCACCGGCGAACTGACGAAGCACGCCGTCACCTCCGACGACCTCCGCCTCGTGCTGGAGCACAACGGCGTCGCCGTGCCCGGCTCCGGCGTCGTGATCGACGCCGACTTCACCGGCGACGTGCCGATCGAGTTCGACTTCGCGGTCGCCCAACCGGTCGCACCGAGCTCGGGCAACGAGAACGGCTCGACCGACACCGTCGAGGCCTACCTCGCGGTCGACTCCCCGATCGACCTCAACGCCATCACCTGGACCCCCGAGCTGTTCTACCTCGACGCCACCGACGTCAACGGCGACCCACTCGACGTGGTCGACGGCAACGGCGAGTACATCCGCAGCGTCGACCTGACGCCCGAGATCGAGCAGTACCCGATCCACTCCTCCACCGGACCCGTCTCGCCGTGGGAGTCGACCACCGGCGACACCCTCGACGCGATCGTGAGCTTCTCCGGCGCGGCCGTCCCGCGCGACGGCGACGGCAACCGGCGCTACCCCGCCGCCGTGCTGACGGTCAAGACCGCCGACGCGGTGGTCGTCCAGCAGGCGTTCACGCTCGTCGCCACCGACGACTCCGGCAACTACGAGAACACGCTCGACCTGAACCTCGACCTCGACGACGGCACCGACTACTGGTTCGAGGTGACGACGCGCGACGCGGAGTTCGCGCAGGACTTCGGCACCATGACCGTGAAGCTCACGGACCCCGACGACCCCGCATCGACCGACATCGAGGTGGACGCCACCTTCTACGGTGCCGACTACCAGGGCATCTTCCCGCTCGCCTACCGCGGCTGGGGAATCGCCGGCTACACGGCCAACGACGAGCTCGCCACCCAGCCGATCGACGCCGCGGCGTTCGTGATCGACGCCGACGAGCTGCAGGAGGCGACCGCGCCGTCCGGCTTCGACGACGTGCCCGCAGAAGGCCCCGACCCCGATCCGTCGTTCGCGTTCCTCGCGATCTCGGAGCCGCCCGCGCTCGACCCGACGCTCGCGGCCGCCGCGGGCACGCCGCTCGCGGGCAACCAATGGCGCGGCAATCGCGACAACCTCGCGGGCGGACCCGAGCGCATGCGATCCTCGCGGCTCGCGTCCGACAGCGCCGACCTCGGCCCGACGGGCGGCGACGGCACCGGCATCACCCGCATCTCGACCGTCTCGCCATCGCTCGCGCTGGGCTTCGGCTTCGGTCCGCTCGGCGGATCGGTCGGCGTCGGCTCCAGCCAGAGCCTGGTCGACTACGAGGACCTGAACGGTGACGGCTACCCGGACGTGCTGGTCGGCAACCGGGCGCAGTTCACCACCCAGCGCGGTGCGCTCCGCGACAGCATGAGCGGCGCACTCGCGCCCTCCGACGCGGACTACATCAACCAGGACTTCACCGTGAACGCGCAGGGCGGCCTCGATGCGGGGCTCGTCAACGTCTCGCCGAACAGCAAGGGACGCACGAACGCCACGAGCGGCAACGCGTCCGGCAAGGGCGGCACGGCGTCCGAGGACGCCGGACTCGGCGCGGGCTTCGGCCTCGCGATCGGCGGCGGCATCGACGGCAGCTGGACCAACCCGAACGACTCGGGCGGGCTCGTGAACACGCCGTACTCGAGCTCTGAGCTCGGCGGCGAGGTCCGCGACCAGGCCGACGTGATCTCGGGCGGGTTCGGCGGCCAGCAGGAGCTCGCCGACGTCAACGGCGACGGCCTGCCCGACCGGGTGGTCACCGACGACACCGGCGTGTACGTCCACTACAACCTCGGCTACGGGTTCACCTCGCAGCGCACCAAGCTCGCCGCCGGCGGGTTCGGCACGCAGGAGTCCATCGGCGGCAGCGCGTCGGTCGGCTTCGCGACGCCGTGGGGCGAGTTCTCCGGCGGGGCATCCCTCACCTGGAACTACGACATGGTGCGCTACGCCTGGATCGACGTGAACGGCGACGGCATCCTCGACCGCCTGCACAAGGGCGCCAACGACGCACAGCCGACGGTGACGTTCGGCACCGGGTCGGGCCTGTACGGTTCCCCCGTCACGTACGGCGAGTTCGCGACGACGGCGGGCGTGGGCGCGGCGAACGTCGAGTCGGGCCCGCAGATCGGCTACGACCGGGCGCAGGGCATCGGCGGCGGGTTCGACTTCACGATCTACGCCGGCCCGCTGTGCGTGGCCGCGTGCTACCTCGTGATCAACCCGGGTGCGTCGTACCAGAACTCGGTGAGCTTCACCGAGGTCACGCTCGACGACATCGACGGCGACGGCTACGTCGACTCGCTCAGCACCACTGACGACGACGCGGTATCGGTGCGACTCAACACGGCCGGCAAGGCGAACCTGCTCGAGACGGTGGCGAACCCCCTGGGCGGCACCATCACCCTCGACTACGCCCGCGACGGCAACACGTACGCGCACCCCGACTCGATCTGGACCATGTCCAAGGTGTCGGTGAACGACGGCCGACCCGGCGACGGCGTCGACGTGCGCACCTCGACGTTCGAGTACGACGGGCTGCGCTTCGACCGGCTCTTCCGCCAGTCGCTCGGCTACAGCAGCATCGTCGAGCACGAGCTGGACGGGGCGGGCGCGACCGCACTGCGCGACACCACGCGCACCTTCCTCAACGACAACATCTTCACGGCCGGCCTCGAGACGTCGACCGAGCTGTCGAATGCCGCGAGCGGCGACGTGCTCCGCGGCGCGTACCTCGAGTGGGAGTACCGCGAGGTCGTCGGATTCGACGCGGGCGTCGACCCGCGCGACCCGGTCGCGACCTCGGAGGTCTCGCTGCTGCCGGACGCCGCGGTGCCGACCCCCGGTGCGCTCGGCACCGCGATCGCCCCGCTCGCCGTCTCGACGACCGAGCGCTGGTACGACGGGTCCGGCGCGGCCGGGCAGGAGACGCGATCGACGTTCACCTACGACGGGATGGGCAACATCCTCACCGAGGTGGACGAGGGCGAGACGGATGACCCCGCCGACGACCTCACGACCACGACCGTCTACTCCGACTGCGAGGTCTCGTCGGGCATGGACCCCCAGTGCCCGCCGGAGTTCGGCACGGCCGGCGCCCCGGAGCATCCGTCGCCCTACTGGTCGGACACCCGGTGCCCGACCTGGGTGAGCATGCCCGCGATCGTCACGATCACCAACAGCGCCACCGGCGAGGTCTACCGCCACAGCGACGGCAGCCCCGCGCTGTGCGACAACGCCGGCGTGACGCACCTGGAGGAGCTCGTCGACGGCGACACCACCGCCGTCACCGACCTCGCCTACGACGAGTGGGGCAGCTACAACCGCATCGTCTACCCCGAGGGCGAGGACGGCGTACGGTACGCGGTCGAGTACACCTACGACGCCGATCGCCACTCCGACATCGCGCAGGTCACCGAGTACGACCTCGACGAGACGGCTGCCACGCTCGACACGGGCTGCACGGACGCGGTGACCTCGGTCGAGGCCTTCCTCGACTACGAGGACTGCACCGTGCCGGTGCCCGTGCGCACCGGACTGACGTCCACGGCGACGTTCGACGGCGACTCCGGTCGCATCGCGAGCCGCACCGACGCGAACGGCAACACCACGTCGTACGAGTACGACAACCTCGCCCGCATCTGGAAGATCAGCAACGAGCTGCAGGACGACGTGGTGGAGTTCGTCTACAACCCGACCGCCGACGCCTACGGCTACGCGATCGCGAAGCACCACGACCGGTTCAACGCCGACCCGATCGAGACGATCTCGTTCGTCGACGGGCTGGGACGCGTCACCGAGGAGAAGCGCGACGCGCGCGTGGTCGACGCGACCGGTGTCGCGGTCGACGGTCGCATCGTCACGGGCGCGACGAACTTCGACGACCTGGGCCGCCCGATCGAGCAGTACCGCCCGGTGTTCGACACGGTGGCGCAGACCGCGTACGAGTACACGACCTCGGCGCCCGACACAGTGACGACGACCGAGTACACGCTCACCGACCTCGAGACGAAGGTCACCGAGCCCGGCGACCGGGAGACCACCACGGTGTACGACTTCACCGAGGTCGCCGGCGTGACGCTCTTCAGCGCCGCGACCACCGACCCGCGGCGTGATCGCGTGCGCACGACCTTCAGCGACGTGCGCGGCAACACGCGCGTGTACGACGACAAGCCCCACGGGGTCGACGCGCTGCGCTCGGTGTACGAATACGACGGCATCGGGCAGCTGCTGCGGTCGATCGACCCGGCCGGCGAGGAGACCGTGCACGAGTACGACCAGCTCGGCAACCGGCTCTCGACCGAGACGCCCGACGGCGGCCTCGTCGAGTTCTGGTACGACTCCGAGGGCAAGCTCGTGCGCGACCAGTCGGCGACGCTCCGCGAGGAGGGGTACTTCACCGACTACGCCTACGAACTTCGTCGGCTCGTCGAGATCGACTACCCGGAGGACACCCCCGACGTGACGTACACGTTCGGCGCAGCGGGCGCCCCGGGCAACGGCGCGGGCCGTGTGGTGCAGGTCGAGGACGGCTCGCAGATCACGTCGTTCGCGTACGACGCGCTCGGCGCGGTCGTGCGCGAGTCGGCCGAGGTGAAGCTCCACAACTGGGAGCCCGACCTCGACGCAGACGACGCGGCGAAGTTCACCTGGGTCACCGAGTGGAGCTACGACGCCCTCGGGCGCCTCGCCTCGATGGTGTACCCCGACGGCGAGCGCCTCACGTACGACTACGACGCCGGCGGTCGGGTGACGTCGATCGTCGGCGAGGAGGACGGCCAGAAGCAGGTGCCGCTCCTGGATGCCGCCGGCAATGTGGTGCTCGACGAGTACGGCGTCGTGGTCCTCACCGACGCGCCGACGACGTACACCTACCCGTACGTCGACGACCGCCGGTACGACGAGTTCCTGCGGCCCGCTGCCGTGGACTTCGGCAACGGCGTCACGACCGAGTGGGCGTACGACGACGAGACGCTCTGGCTCACGGGCATCCACTCGGATTCGCCCGGCCGCGACGTCAAGGACAACCCGGCCGAGTACTCCGAGATCCAGGACATCCGCTACACGTACGACGTCGTCGGCAACCCGAAGACGTACGTCAACGACGTGCCCGACGCCGTGTCGAACCTGTTCGGCGGCGTGGTGACGGTGGCGTACGACTACGACGAGTTCGACCGGCTGGTCGGGGCCGCGGCGAAGTACGACACCCTGCCGAAGGATCGCACCTACACGTTCGCGTTGAGCTACGACGACCAGGGCAACGTGCTGAGCAAGGCGCAGTCCGACAAGGACGGCAAGAGGGAGCAGGACGACACGAGCTACTCGTTCGACCGCACCTACGCGGCCGACGACCCGCACCAGGCGGTGTCGGCCGGCGAGGAGCTGTACCACTACGACGCCGACGGGGAGCTCACCCACATCACGACCGAGACGAAGAAGGGCAGGATCGAGCTCGTCCGCGAGATGGAGTGGGACTGGGCGGGACACATGGTGCATCTCGATGAGGCGGGCCCCGACACCGACTACACCTACGACGACCAGGGGCAGCTGGCGATCGAGCGCGGCCCGTCGGGTGAGACCGCGTTCATCAACCCGTGGGTGAGCGTGCGCAACGGAACCGACCTGTACAAGCACATCTGGCTGGACGACGAGCGCATCGGCACGCAGCGCGACAACGAGGGCGGCGCGAACAACGACCCCGCCAACGACGGCGGCTACGAGGAGACCCAGCGGTACTTCCTGCACACCGACCTGCAGGGCAGCACCAACGTGGTCACGGGTCCCACGGGCGACACGTTCCAGCACCAGGAGTACTTCCCCACCGGCGAGGTCTGGGTCGACGAGCACAGCACGGTCTACCGCACGCCGTACCAGTACGCCGGCGGCTACACCGACGAACAGCGCGACATCATCTCGCTGGGCGATCGCTGGTACGACCAGCGGCGCGAGATGTTCACGACGGTCGACCCGGTGCTCGTCGACGACCCGACGATCGTCGTCGGCTCGCCCGAGCTGCGCACGACCTACGCGTACGCGGGATCGAACGCGATCCGCTTCGTCGACCCGAGCGGGCAGCTGTTCACGATCGCGAGCGCGAACGACGTGGTCGCGAAGGCCCGGGCGGCGAAGGCCACGACCTCGGCCACCCCGAACAGCTCCCAGGTCGCCACCCAGACGGTGGGCACCACGGGTACCCAGGGCACCAGCGCGACGGCGAAGGCGAGCAGGGCCGAACGTCTCTACAAGTTCTCCAAGAAGTGGGACGCCAAGCCCCTGTTCGACATCGACCGGAGCGACGGCAGCGTGAAGTTCGCTCCGCTGCTCACCGGCCCGCGCATCAAGCTCAAGGAGGGCGAGCAGGCGCCCCCGTCGCTGAATCAGACGCAGACCACGAACACCGGCACGACGTCGGCTTCGAAGCAGGATGCCACAAGCTCGACCGGTGGGCCCACGGTGAAGAACGACACCACATCGTCGACCGGCTCCAACAGCGCCACGGCACCCGCGAAGCCGGGCTCCGGCGACGGCACGGGCGGTGCGCCTGACGGCGGTGGCGCCGGCAACGTGAAATCGCTGAAGAAGTCGTCGACCGCGGGGTCGGGCACCGGTGGTCGCAACGGCACGTAGGCATCGACGCGACGGCGCCCCGGCCTGCGTGATCGGGGCGCCCTGTCGGCGGGACTCGGTTCAGACGGCGGCGAGGAACGCGCGCACGCGCTCGAGCAGCAGCGCGGTCGCCTCCGCGTCGTACGCGTCGAGCGAGGAGTCGGCGAAGAGGTGCTGGTCTCCGGGGTAGACGAACAGCTCCGCGGCATCCGTCGACTCGGCCAGCTCACGCGCCGCCGGCAGGTCCTCGTCGAAGAACTCGTCACCCTCGTTGCCGTGGATCTGCACCGGCACGCCCTCGGGCCACGCCTCGCCGAACTCGGTCACGGGAACGCACGAGAACAGCAGCAGCGCGCCGCGCGCGTGCGGCATCGTCTGCGCAAGCCGCTGGGCGCTCACCACGCCGAGCGACATGCCCGCGTAGACGAGTCCCGTGGCGTGGCCCTTGGCTGCGGCGGCGCCACGCGCGTGGATGACGTCGAACCCCGTCTCCGTCGCGAACGCGAAGCCCTCCTCGATCGAGTCGAACGTGCGACCGTCGAACAGGTCTGGCGTGTGCACGGTGTGCCCGTCGGCACGCAGCTCGTCGGCGAACGCCCGCACGCCGTCGGTGAGTCCCTGGATGTGGTGGTACAGCAGCACGTCGGCCATGTCGCTCCTCACTGATCGCCTCGTGGTCTGGCGACGATTGCGAGCCTAGGCCTCACCAGGGACATCCCGATTGAGGGCGACTCCCCCGCAGGGCTAGCCTGTGTGCATCGCGGGGACGCCTCGCTCGGCGTGAGACGGCTGCGCGGTCGGAACGGAGCGGCTCCATGGACGGACGTCGTCGACTCGCATCCGTGTTCCTCGGCGCCCTGCTGCTGGCCGGATGCTCCGCACCGGCGTCGCCGCCGGCATCCGAGACCGCCGATGAGCCGAACGCCGGGGTGCTCGGCGCCGGGGAGCAGCTGCTCGAAGCGGGCACCTACCGCATGCAGCCGTCGAACGTGCTCGGTGGTGTGGCGTACCCGGACTTCCTCGTGACCGTTCCCGACGGGTGGACCTCGGTCGACGGGTGGGTGCTCGACCGCGGGCCCGTGGCGATCCTGCTCTGGAACGTGCACGAGGTCTACGGGCATCCCTGCTCGTGGGAGGGCACCGAGCTCTCCTCGGGCGAGTCGGCCGACGACCTCGTCGCGACGCTCGTCGAGGTGCCGATGCGGAACCCCACGACGCCCGAGCCGGTCGAGATCGACGGGCGCACCGGCCAGTACTTCGAGTGGAGCGTTCCGGCCGACATCGCGTACGACGGCAAGGGGTTCCCCGACTGCGATGCGAAGCCCGGCGAGCCCCACGACTTCGTGAGCTGGACCGGGCTCGGCCTCCCGTCGGTCCGGTACCACCAGGGTCCCGGCCAGGTCGATCGGGTGTGGGTGCTCGATGTCGACGGCGAGCGGCTGGTCATCGACGCCTTCTCGATGCCCGAGGCGACAGCGGACGAGATCGCGGAGATCCACGAGATCGTCGAGTCGATCCGCTTCGTCGACGAGTAGCGCCGACGCGGCTCGTCGGCCGCGACGCCGTCGAGCGTCGCAGCCGACGAGTCGTCAGCCCACGGGCTGGCCGGCCGCGAAGAGATCGGCCGGGTCCCACTCCGCCTTCAGCTGCTGCAGGCGCTCGAGCGCAGCCCCGAACCCGAGGGCGCGGTCGACCCCGCCGTCGATGAAGGTCAACGCGAGCGCGGGCGCGTGCCACTCCTCCATCGCGGCGACCACGGTGTGCGCGGCGGCGAGCGCCGGTTCGGCGAGCTCGAGGGCGGGCACCATCGCGATGCCGGCGAGCAGGTACTCGCCCTCGACCGAGCCGATCGCGCCGGCGCCGTCGGGCCGACGGGCGGCGGCACCGCCGACGTGGCGCACCTCGGCGATGAAGAGCACCGGCGTCGTCGTCGCGGCGGCGACCCAGGCGTCGACGGCCTCGGCCGGGAACGAGCGCAGCATCGCACCCGCCGAGAAGGCGGGAGCGGGCTCCGGCGGGTCCATGTGCACCTGCACGAGCGCCGGCGCGGGGATGCGCGCGAACGTGTCGACCTCGGGCTCGAGCGCACGGAGCGGCTCGAGCAGCGCCGACGCAGCGGCATCCGATTCGAGTATCGCCCCATCGATCACGACGACCGACCGGCCCGACAGGAACGGCGGCAGCTCGGGCATGGGCGGGAAGTGCATCACGCGCAGCGAGGTCGACGCCGACTCCGGGGCATCCGTCGTCCATGCCGACCAGGCGTGCGCGACCTCGGAGGCACGCGACGCGTCCCACAACAGCATGCCCGCGAAGACGTCGGCGACCGCCAGCAGGTCGATCTCGAGCGAGACGACGATGCCGAACGCCCCGGAGCCGCCGCGCACAGCCCAGAACAGCTCGGGTTCGTCGTCCGCCGTGGCGCGGACGATTCGGCCGTCGGCCGTGACGAGCTGCACGGCGCGCACCGCGTTCACGGCGAGCCCGTGCGCGCGGGCGTAGAACGACAGGCCGCCGCTCAGTGCGTAGCCGACGACGCCGACGTCGCCGGCGCTGCCGTGCAGCGCCGTCATGCCGAAGGGCGCGGCGGCCTCGACCACGTCGTTCCACTGCGAACCGCCGAGCACCATCGCGCGCTGCGCCTCCGGGTGCACGGTCACGCCGCGCAGCTTCGCCAGCGAGACCAGCACGACGTTCGAGAGGTCGGTGTCGGCGAGGGCTGCAGCGCCGTGCCCGGTCGACTGCGGTGCGACACGCAGGCCGGATGCCGCCGCCGCGCGCACGACGTCGACGACGTCCTCCGCGCTCTCGGGCTGGGCGACGGCGAACGGCCGCTGGTCGATCGCGAGGTTCCACGGCAGGCGCACGAGGTCGTATGCGGGGTCGCCGGAAAGGATGATGCGGTCGCCGAGTGCATCCCGGAGCTGCTGGGCGGCGGTCGCCGATGCGTCGGCGTCGGTCTGGATGGTCATGAGCGGTCCCCCACGTTCTCGTCGATGGGCGCGTCGGATGCGGCCCCGGGATCAGTCTCCGACCGCCACGTCGTGCGGTCCATCCCAGATCTGCGGGGAGTTCCGCTCCCCCAGAACTCTGGGATGGCGCAGGCGAGGCATCCGGAGCACTATTGACCCATGCCGACGGAGTTGGCCTGGGGGCGCGCGCGCAGCGATATCGACGTGCTGTCGCGCGCGGGACTGCCGCTCCACCAGTTCATGGACGAGGCCGCAGAGGCGGTGCGTCGGGCGGTTCCGTATGTCGGCGGATGCCTCGTGACGCTCGATCCCGCCACTTCCATGGTCTCGAGCACCCGCAAGGTGGGCGACCTCGAGGGGCGCAACGACGGCGATGTCGAGTGGGCCGAGATCGAGTACGGCACCGACGACCCGACGTCGCTCGCGCACCTGGCGAAGACCGGCACCGTGGCGGTCGGCGTGCACTCGTCACTCGGCGGCGAACTCGACCGGTCGGTGCGCATGGCCGACTTCATGGTGCCGCGTTTCGACTACGTCGACGAGGCGCGGGCGGTGTTCACCGACCGGAGCGGTCCGTGGGGTGCGATCTCGATGTTCCGCGGCACCGACGACGCCCCGTTCTCCGACGAGGAGATGCGGTTGCTCGCCGAGCTCGCCCCCGCGTTCACCCGTGGCATCCGTGCCGGCCTGCTCGCCCGCATCGGCCGCACCGACGCCGGTCACGACCCCGGTCCCGCCGTCATGATCATCGACGCGGCCGGCACGCTGGTGCAGTCGAGCCCCGGCGCGACCACCCAGCTCGCACGCATGGCCGAGGTGCCGAACACGGGCGACCCGCTCACGATCGTGCATGCTCTGGTGCACGGGGCGCGCGCCTTCGCGCGCGGCGAGACCGATCGGATGCCCCGCATCCGCGTGCGCGCCGCCGACGGCGTCTGGCTGGTGATCCACGCCACGCCGCTCGGCGGCGCCGGCGACCGGGCGGGCGACGTCGTGGTGACCATCGCCGAGGCGCGCCCGCAGGAGATCATCGGCCTGGTCGCCGACGCCTTCGGCCTCACGCCGCGCGAGCGCGAGGTGGTCGGCATGGTGCTGCGCGGCGCCGACACGAAGGAGATCGCCGCGGCGATCCACGTCTCGCCCTACACCGTGCAGGACCACCTGAAGTCGATCTTCGAGAAGGCCGGAGTCACGAGCCGGCGCGAGCTCGTCGCGCGCGTCTACTTCGACCAGTACATCCCGCGCATGGGCGGCGAGCTCAGCCCGACGGGGTGGTTCGCGGGCTGATCCGCAGTCCGGCACGCAGGCGGAGGGAGTGCCGCTTGACCTTGCCACTGTGTCAAGGTCGATCGTGGCCTCCATCATGTACACCATCGGAGAGTTCGCGGCCCTCGGGCACGTGAGCGCGCGCATGCTGCGGCACTACGACGCGATCGGGCTCCTCGAGCCCGCGCAGGTCGACGAGTACTCGGGATACCGGCACTACGCCCTCGACCAGCTCGGCGATCTGCTGCGGATCACGGAGCTCCGCGGCTACGGCTGCTCGCTCGAGGAGACGGCGGCGGTCCTCGCCTCCGCTGATCCGGATGCCGCGCTTCGCGACCTGCTCGAGCGCCGACGGGCCGAGCTGGTCGCATCGCTCGCAGGGGACGCCTCGCGGCTCACGCGCATCGACGCGCGACTCTCCACGTTGAAGGGAGACGCCACCATGGCCGACATCGAATACCGCAGCATCGCCCCCGTCACCGTCTACGCGGCGAGCGGCATCGCCCCGGGGAGCGGGCCGGAGAACGTCTCGCCCGTGATCGACCGGGTGCTGCCGCCGTTGCGGGCGGCCCTGCAGGCACCCGGTGTCGAGTACCGGGAGCCGGGCATCTTCTGGTACGAGCCCGTCGAGGGCACCGACGACCTGCGGGTCTGGGTGTCGTGGCAGGCGGGTGGCTCACCCGCTGAGGGCGACGGCTGGCAGGTCGTCGAGCTGCCGCCCGTCGACAAGGCCGCGACGCTCACCTATCGGGGTGAGATGACCGGCATCGGCGAGGCGTGGCACGCGCTCATGCGGGATGCCGCGGCGGCCGGTGACGTGTTCACCGGGCCGTGCCGCGAGGTGTACGTCTACGCCGAAGGCCCGCAGTCCGAGTGGATCACGGAGCTGCAGCAGCCGGTGCGCTGAGTTCGCGACGTCGACGACCTGTTGACCACGCCCGTTCCGGCATCGGCGTTCACTAGGCTGAGCGAGCCAACCGCGAGACGCGCACCCAGGAGGCGCCGATGCCCGAATCCCCCGCAGAAGCAACCGAGGCAGCGACGGTGGGCGGTGCATCGAACCGGAAGCCCGGATCTCGGGGGCCGGTGACCCCCGAGTGGGAAGCGCCCTCGGGCGCGAGCGCCACCATGACGTGGGCGCCCGAGGGTCGCGAACCCATCTCGCTCACCGCGACCGCCGACTGGACGGTGCTGCGCCGAGAGGAGTCGCCCGCAGCCGAGGTCTTCGCCGTCTCCTATCTCGCCGACGACGCACCCGCCGAACGCCCGGTCACGTTCGTCTTCAACGGCGGACCGGGCGCCTCCTCCGCGTACCTGCACGTCGGGGCAATCGGCCCGCGCCGCGTCGTGCTGCCCGACGACGGCTCGACGGCGCGCATGCCGGTGCGCCTGGTCGACAACGACGCCTCGTGGATCGCCGACACCGACCTGGTGTTCATCGATCCGGTCGGCACCGGGTTCTCGCGCCCCATCCCGCCGGAGCCGAACACGGGCACGGATGCGCCGACCTACTGGAGCTACGACCGCGACCTCGCGGCGATGCGCGAGTTCATCAGCCGCTGGCTGTCGCGCCATCGCCGGTGGTCGGCGCCGGTCTTCCTCGCCGGCGAGAGCTACGGCGGGTACCGCGTGGGGCGCCTCGCCTGGTCGCTGCCGACGGACGAGGGCGTGGGCCTCGCCGGTGCCGTGCTCATCTCTCCGGCGCTCGAGATCACCCCGCTGACCTTCACCGACTACGCCACCGACCCGTACGTCGACACGGTTCCGACCATGGCGGCGGGCGCGTTCCACCACGGGCGCTGCCGCGCGCCGGAAGCGGCGGACGGCGCCGAGGCGGTCGAGGCGGCAGCGGTCGCGTTCGCGACGACCGACTACGCGATGTTCCTGCTGCGGGGTGCGGCGGTGCCGGTCGAGGAACGGTCCGCCGTGCTCGCGCGCCTGGCCGACCTGGTCGGACTGGCCCCGGACGTGGTCGAGCACCTGCACGGACGCATCCGCATCGACCGCTGGACCCGCGAGCTCCTCCGCGACCGCGGCGAGGTCGCGGGGCTGTACGACGTCACCCAGACCGTCGTCGATCCCTTCACCGACCGTGTGTCGTTCGAAGGCGGCGAGCACACCCTGGCGGGCTCCACGGCGGCGTTCACGATGGCGATCAACCACCTGCTGCGTGCCGAGATCGGCGTGGAGACCGACCGGCAGTACGCACTGCTCAGCGAGGAGGTGAACACGAAGTGGGCCACCGACGACGGCCACCACGCACTCGCCGCTCCTCCGGGAGCGGTCGACGACCTCCGCAGGGGCCTCACCCTCAACCCGCACCTGCAGGCGCTGATCGTGCACGGTCGCCACGACCTGGTGACGCCGCTCGACAGTTCGCGCCGGATCATCGACCTCATGCGCCTCGCGCCCGCCACCGGCGATCGCGTGAGCCTTCGTGCCTACGACGGCGGGCACATGTTCTACACGCTCAGCGACAGCCGGGCGGCCTTCACCGCCGACGTTCGCGAGTTCTTCGCCGCGTGCCTGCCCGAGCGCGCAGCCGGATGATCGTGAACGGTCTGAGCTGACTCGGGATGCCCCGGGCCGCGGCCATCATTCGCGGAGTTCGCAGTGTTCGACATCGGCGAAGAGCATGAGCATGCCCTGATTCGCCCAGGTCCATTCGTCGTGCCGCATCGATCGCAGGTCGAAGACGCCGGACACCGTGCGCTCGTCGGTTCCAGTCACCGTGAAGAAGAGGCGATCCCAGTCGTCGGCTGAGGGAACCGCCCCGAAGTCGAGCACCGTACCTTCTTCGAGCCTGCCCGGGAGCGTGTCCGGGGTTGCTGTCGTCGGCGGAGCGTCGCTCCCCCGTACGTTGTACTGCATCTCCGCCGACGCCACCGCTTCGAGCGTCTCGCATATCGCGACGTCCAGCGTGCCGTCTGCATTGAGCCGGACGGCGGTTCGGTCCAGGTACTGACACGCGGTGAGGGATCCGAGCAGTGCGGTCATCGCTGCGGTCGCGCCCAGCACGCGCCCGGCACGACGGCGGACAGTCGATGGCATCTCGACAGGCTAGTCAGCGCATCTCGCTCTCTCGGTAACGATCCGGCATCTCGCCCGAACTGTTGACAGCACACCCGGCGCGGCCTATCGTACAACCAAATGGTTGTACGATATGAACTGACGGATGCTGAGACCGACCGTGTGTTCCACGCGCTCGCCGCGGCCACGCGGCGCGACATCCTTCGCCGCACCGCGGTGGAGGAGCAGTCGGTGTCGCAGCTCGCGGCCGACTACGACATGTCGTTCGCGGCCGTGCAGAAGCACGTCGCCGTGCTCGAGGAGGCACGGCTCGTCATCAAGCGCGCGGAAGGACGGGAGCGGCTCGTGCGTGCCGACCCGACCGTGATCGCGCGCGTCCGTGCACTGCTGGCGCAGTACGAGGACCTCTGGCGCGGCCGCATCGACCGGCTCGACGCGCTGCTGGCGGAGCATCCGTCATCTGATTCCACCGAAAGGGACTGACATGCCCACCATCGACATCACCTCGGATCCCGAGGCGCTGACCATGACCGTCGTCGCCGAGTTCGACGCGCCGGTCGAGCGGCTCTGGGCGATCTACACCGACCCGCGCCAGCTCGATCGCTTCTGGGGCCCGCCCGGGTGGCCGGCGACGTTCTCGGAGTACGACCTGTCCGTCGGCGGCCACGCCCACTACGCCATGAACGGCCCGCGCGGCGAGCTCTCGCGCGGCACGTGGGAGTTCCTCGCCATCGAGGAGCCGCACCGCCTCGAGGTGCTCGACGCATTCGCCGACGAGAGCGGGGCCCCGATCGAGGGCATGCCGGCGATGCGTATGGTCTTCACGTTCGAGGAGTCAGGCGCCGGAACGCGCATGCGCACCGTCAGCCACTTCACCTCGGTCGAGGCGCTCGAACAGGTCATCGAGATGGGCGCGGTCGAGGGCACGCGCCTGGCCATGGGCCAGATCGAGCGCGTGCTGCACGACCTGCGCGAGTACTCGCAGGGCAAGGGCACACAGACCGAGGTGCTCACCGACCAGCACGTGCGCATCACGCGTCTCGTCGATGGCCCGCGCGACCTCGTCTGGCGCGCACACACCGACCCCGAACTCATGAAGCAGTGGCTGCTCGGGCCCGACGGCTGGGCGATGACCGAATGCGAGATGCCGTCGTCGGCGCCCGGCCCGTACCGCTACGCGTGGGCGCCGGTCGACGGCGGCGAGGGCGAGCCGTTCGGGTTCGACGGCGAGGTGACGCTCATGGAGTCGCCGCGCCGCATGGTCTCGACCGAGCACATGACCGGCACCGACTACCCGCCGACCCTCAACGACCTCCAGCTCTACGAGGAGGACGGCGCGACCCTCATCACCCTGCTCATCGAGTACCCCGACGCGGCGACCCGCGACATGGTGCTCGCGACCGGCATGACCGACGGCATGGAGGCGAGCTACGCCCGACTCGAGCGCGAGCTGCTCGCGGTGTAGGCGAGCGGATGCCCCTGAGCCATCGCACGTGACGGCGGGGCGCAGTACGGTGGGGCCCGCGGCCGGCGACGTGCCGGGTGCGGGCCCTCACCGTGTGCGAAGGGGTACTCATGGGCGATCCGAACGAACTGCAGACCATCTCCGGCGCCGAGTTCCGGCGGGCGCCGGGGGTTGCCGACTGGCGGATGACCGCCTCCGGTGGGCCGCAGGCGGTGTTCACCGCGACCTCGCTCGCCGATGCGGCGCGCCTCGTCGAACCTGTCGTCGCCGCAGCCGAGCGCTTCGGCATCCTCCCCGACATCGACCTCCGTCCTGAGGGCGTCGTCGTGGGCATCCCCGACCGCGACTTCGCGGGCATACCCGCGTCGGCGACGGAGTTCGCGGCGGAGGTGTCTCGGGCCGCTGCCGAGCTGGGGCTCACCGCGGATCCATCGCTCGTGCAGTCCGTGGGCATCTACGTCGCGCAGCACTCGCAGGTCGATGCGCGTCCGTTCTTCCTGGCCGCGCTCGGCTACGAACCGTTGGGCGACACCGACGCCGTCGACCCGCTGCGCCGCGGCCCCCAACTCGCCTTCAACCCCATCACCGGCGACGCCGCGGCTCGTGGCCGCACGCACTTCGACGTCTACGTACCCGCCGACCAGGCGCAGGCGCGGGTAGATGCCGCCCTCGCCGCCGGGGGTCGGCTCGCCGACGGCTCCAACCCGCCGTACTGGTGGTCGCTCGCCTCCCCCGACAACCACGGCGTCGACATCGCGCCGTGGAGCGACCTCGCCGACTGACGGCGTCTGCGGTCAGAATCGTGCCCGTGAGTACGGACGACGAGCACCTCGAGACGCTGCGGACCTACGAGGCGCACGCGGAACGGTACGTCGAGCGCACGTCGTTCGCACGCTCACCGCTCGTCGACGATCTCCTCAGACTGACCGCTCCCGGCGCGGACGTGCTGGAGCTCGGATCAGGCCCGGGACGGGACGCGGCGGCGCTCGAAGCGGCGGGCCTGCGCGTGGATCGTACGGACGGCACGCAGGCTTTCGTCGACCTGCAGCGGAGGGCCGGGCATCGGGCGCGAGTGCTGGACGTGCACGCCGACGACTTCGGCGGCCCGTTCGACGCGGTCTTCGCGAACGCCGTGCTGCTCCACGTCGGGCGCGATCGCCTCGCGGGCGTCCTGGGAGTGGCCCGCGCGGCGACCCGTCCCGGCGGTGTACTGACCGCGTCATTCAAGAAAGGATCGGGCGCCGGCTGGTCGACGCAGAAGCTCGACTCCCTCAGGCACTTCACCTACTGGCGCGAGGACGACCTGACCGCGGTGCTCGTCGCCGCCGGATGGTCGCCGATCAGCGTCACCGACACGACCGCCGCGCACTCCGCCGAGCAGTGGATCACCGCGCTCGCGCGCAACGCGGGATGAGGATGCCGGGAGTCGACTCCATGGATTGACGACCGGCACATCGATGGAGCCGAAGACCTGTCCCTCCGGCACGTTGATCGCCTCAACGCCGCCGGGTCGCTCGTGCAGCAGCATCGTGTCCTCCGAGCAGGTACAGGCCTGCCGCCACCGCACCGACCAGTCCGCTCATGATCGACAACGTGTCGGACGTCTCGAAGTCGACGCGGAACGCCAGGCCGATTCCAGCGAGCACGGATGCGGCAGCCGCCGTGATTCCCGCACGGAAGATCCATGGGGCTGCAGCCTCGTGCGCGCGAGTCCAGGTCACGTCCGACTCGCGGGAGTACCCCTGCAGTCCGAGATACGGGTTGCGCGGGAAGCGATTCGCCCGAATCAGGATGACCTGGATGGCGCACACGATCGCGCCGAGTCCGAATCCGCCGGACAGGACGACGAGCAGATAGTTCAACGAGTCTCCTCCCGGGCATCGCGCATCGAAGCGGAACTCCACCCTTGCATGCGGCATCCGCAGATCAGGCGCATGTGCGACACAGCTGTGGATCAGGGCGCTCGCGACCCGCGGGCTCGGATGCCCGGGACACCGTGCAGGTGCCGAAGGACCCCGCGTCGTGTGGCAAAGTCTACAAAGTGATGCGTCGAATGAAGGGCACACGCCCCGCCTGGACGGTCTTCGCAGTCTTCGCGACGATGGCAGCCCTCTCCGCGTGCTCAACTCAGCCGACTGAACAGCGCGGGCCGCAGGCGATCGTCGGATGGTCGAACGGCGGCGACGAGTTGATCGTGTACGTCGGAACCTGTCACGGTGATCCCGAAGCGACGGTCGTCGAGGACGACGAAATGGTGACCGTCACCGTCGAGTCGACCCTGCATGATCCGGGCGATGCCTGCCAGGACATCCTTCGCGTCGCACTCGAGACCCGACTGGGCGACCGCACACTGATCGACGGAGTGACCGGAGAGACACCCCCTGGCATGGAGGGCTAGCCGCTCGGCGGACGGGAACCACTCCGTCAGACCACGTCCTCGAAGCTTCTCGGCTACGCGACCTTCAGCGGCGTGATCGAAGCAATCTGCGCCCCCGCCAGATCCTCCGCACGGTCGAGCTCGTAGTGACTCTGCAAGTTGATCCAGAACTCCGCCGACGTGCCGAAGTACTTCGCAAGCCGAAGTGCGGTGTCGGCTGTGATCCCGCGCTTGCCGTGCACGATCTCGTTGATGCGGCGCGGCGGCACACCGATGGCGACGGCGAGCCTGTTCTGCGTGATGTCGAAGCCCTTGATGAAGTCCTCCATGAGGACCTCACCCGGATGAATCGGGGGAATCTTGTCAGTGATAGTCAACGATCTCCACCTCCTCTGGCCCAGCATCGGTCCACACGAAGCAGATCCGCCACGGGTCGTTGATTCTGATGCTGTGCTGCCCGGCACGATCGCCTTTCAGCGCCTCGAGCCGATTACCGGGCGGGAGCCGGAGGTCATCCAGCACCTGCGCGGAACCCACCTGACGCAACTTCCGAAGCGCTGTCGAGTGGATCCGAGGATCAATCGATGGCACACGGTCACGACGCCACAGACGTTCGGTGTCCTTGCTCCCGAACGACCTGATCACACGAGCATTGTATAACGTGATGCGTCAATAACGCTAGACGTTAAACCGGAACTCCACCACGTCGCCGTCGGTCATCACGTAGTCCTTGCCCTCCATGCGGGCCTTGCCGCGCGAGCGGGCCTCAGCGACCGAGCCGGCGTCGACCAAGTCGTCGAACGAGATGACCTCGGCCTTGATGAACCCCTTCTCGAAGTCGGTGTGGATCACGCCGGCCGCCTGCGGCGCCTTCGCGCCCTTCGGGATCGTCCAGGCGCGCGACTCCTTCGGGCCGGCGGTGAGGTAGGTCTGCAGGCCGAGCGTGTCGAAGCCGATGCGCGCGAGCTGGTCGAGGCCCGACTCCTCCTGACCCGTCGAGGCGAGCAGCTCTGCGGCGTCCTCGGGGTCGAGGTCGATCAGCTCCGACTCGATCTTCGCGTCGAGGAAGACCGCCTCGGCCGGGGCCACGAGCGCGGCGAGCTCGGCCTTGCGCGCAGCATCCGTCAGCACCGCCTCGTCGACGTTGAAGACGTAGATGAACGGCTTCGCGGTGAGCAGGCCCAGCTCGCGGATCGGGGTCAGGTCGACGGATGCCGCAGAGAGCGGCGTGCCACGCTGCAGCACCTCGAGCGCCTCCTGCGCCGCCGCGAGCACCGAGGGGTCGAGCTTGCGCCCCTTGACCTCCTTCTCGTAGCGCGTGATGGCGCGCTCGAGGGTCTCGAGATCGGCGAGGATCAGCTCGGCGTTGATCGTCTCCATGTCGTTCTTCGGGTCGACGGCGCCGTCGACGTGCACGACATCGGTGTCCTCGAAGCCGCGCACGACCTGCGCGATGGCGTCGGCCTCGCGGATGTTCGCGAGGAACTTGTTGCCGAGGCCCTCGCCCTCGCTCGCGCCGCGCACGATGCCGGCGATGTCGACGAACGACACCGTCGCGGGCAGGATCCGCTCCGAGCCGAAGATGCCCGCGAGCACCTCGAGGCGCGGGTCGGGCAGGTTGACGACGCCGATGTTCGGCTCGATCGTCGCGAACGGGTAGTTCGCCGCGAGCACGCCGTTCTTGGTGAGCGCGTTGAAGAGGGTCGACTTGCCGACGTTCGGGAGCCCGACGATTCCGATGGTGAGTGCCACGGGCGACCAGTCTACGTGGGCGTGCGCGTGCGCTCGCGCGCGAGGGCGGGCGGATGCTCCGAGGCATCCGCTCGCCCCGATCACACCGCGTCGACGCGCCAACGCATGAGTACGTTGCCCGACTCGGGCCACGCCCGGGTCTCGAGCAGCTTCAGGGCGACCGGTGGGCGCGCGTCGAACAGCGGCACGCCCGACCCGGCGATGAGCGGGAACGTCACGAGGTGCAGCTCGTCGACGAGCCCCTGCCCCATGAGGTGGTTCCAGAGCACGCGGCCGAGCAGCACGAGGATGCCTCCCCCATCGCCGGCCTTGAGCCTGCGCACCTCCTCGGCGGCGCCGGCGACCGGCACGGTCCGCGTGTTCGGGTAGGGCGCCAGGTCCTCCTCGGTGATCGTGTCGGAGACGACGACCTTCTCGACCTCGGCGAACCGCGCGGCGAACTCGCGCCGGATGTCGGTGGCATCCGGGGCATCCGCCACCCCCGCCCAGTAGGAGAGGTTGCCGAGCGCGGAGCGCCGGCCGCTGAGCAGCAGTGTGTCGGACTCGCGCAGCAGCGACGTCGTGTAGTGGTCGAACGAGTCGGCACCGCGGTAGTCGGGGTGCTGGTGCGCGAAGAACGACGCGATGTCGTGGTCGTCGTCCTCGTAGCGGCCGTCGACGGTGGTGAAGTTGCACACGGTGAGCGTCCTCATGACGCGCACGCTACTCGGCGCGCCCGACACGGCGGTCGGCGTCCGGTTCTCCACAGCCCCGTCACAGCCCGCGCACAGGCACGAGAATCGACGGATGCGACGCCTCGCCAGCACCGTTGCCCTCGCCTTCGCCGCGCTCGCCCTCGTCGCCTGCGCGCAATCGTCCACCACGACCGCGCCCACGCCGACTGCATCGTCCACCCCCTCGCAGACGGCCGACCCGTCGCCGACCCCCGACCCGATCGTGCCCGCCGAGATCGCGATCTCGGGCACGGGCTTCGCGATCATCGACTCCGCCGGCGCCACCACCTTCGCCTTCGGGTGGTCGGATGCCCCTGAGCCGGCCGTCACCGCACTCACCGACGCGTTCGGCGCGGCAGCCGTCGCCTCGTCGACGCCGGGCAACGGCACCCACATCGCCCCCTACGACGTCTACACGTGGCCCGGCTTCGTCTTCGAGGCCGCGCAGCTCGTCGACACCTCGCGCGACTACTACCTCGCCGCGCGGGTCACGGCCACCGCCGTCGACGTGCACGGCCTGGCCGTCTCGGGCCCGCACGACCTCGCGGTCGGCGACCCGATCGCCGATGCGCTCGCCGTCACGCCGCACCTCCAGATGCCGACCGACGGCACGACCTCGATCGTGCTCGTCGACCCCGAGTTCCCCGACAAGCTCGCCAACTTCGAGACCTACCTCGCGACCGGCGCCGTTCCCGCGGGCGACGACCCTCTGACGACCCGTGCCGTCGCGGTGCGCACCTCGGCCGGCACCGCGATCCAGGACATCGTCGCCCCCGAGTACTCGTACCTGCCGTTCTGACGCGTCGCCCAGGAGCATTCGCTCGCCCGCTCCTCAGACGGGCGGATGCCGGCGAAGCGCGTGCCGCTCCGCGACCGTGTCGGTCGGCGATGTGAGGATGGCCGCGTGCCAGTGGACTTCACCGCGATCGACTTCGAGACCGCCAACCGTTCGAGCGCGTCGGCCTGCTCGGTCGGGCTGGTGAAGGTGCGCGACGGGCGCCCGGTCGACGAGGCGTCCTGGCTCATCAAGCCGCCGTTCCCGCACGACGAGTTCAACGAGTGGAACGTGCGCATCCACGGCATCACTCCCGACCAGGTGACGGATGCGCCGCTCTGGCGCGACCTCGTGCCCGAGTTCGCCGCGTTCGCCGGCGACGACTGGCTCGTCGCCCACAACGCGGGGTTCGACATGAACGTGCTGCGCGGCCTCGCCGAGGCGTTCGGCGTCGAGGCGCCGAACCACCGCTACCTCTGCAGCCTGCAGGTCGCGCGCAGCACCTACCATCTCGACTCGTACCGCCTGCCGGTCGCGGCCATGGCGGCCGGCTTCGAGGACTTCTCGCACCACAACGCGCTCGACGACTCGCGCGCGTGCGCCGCGATCGTCGCCCACGCGGCGAAGCGGCACGAAGCGGACGACCTCGACGCGCTCGCCCGCTCGACTCGCGCCCGCATCGGCACGATCGGGCCCGTCGCGACCCGGGAGCACCGAGCCGACCACGGTCCCATGGCGCTGCAGTAGCGCCACCCCGACCACGTTCCGACCCGATGTCGGGGGCCGCTGCAACACTTTCGGCATGGACATCCTCGCCCTCCTCATCGGCCTCGTGGTCGGCGCCGCCCTCGGCGCGCTCGTGACCGCGCTCGTGCGTTCGCGACGGGTGACGGATGCCCCCGCGGGCGACGACCCCGCCCTCATCGCAGCGCGCCACCAGGGCGAGCTGCAGCAGGTCCGTGCCGAGGAGGCGCAGGCGCGCGCCGAGCTGCTCGCCGAGCAGCAGCGTGTGCAGGCAGAGCTGCGGGCAGACCTCGCCGCCGCCTCGACGGAGGCCGACAACCTGCGCGAGCAGATCACGCAGCAGCGCACGCAGTTCCGCGAGTACGTCGAGCAGCAGCGCACCGACCAGGCCGAGCGCGCCGAGCGCGAGAAGCGCGAGTCGGCGGTGCTCCAGGCGCTGAGCCCCGTGCGCGAGACGCTCACGACCATGCAGCGCAAGGTCGCCGAGCTCGAGCAGCAGCGCAGCGAGCAGTACGGCTCGATCGCCGAGCAGCTGAAGCAGGCGCAGCTCTCCGACGAGCAGCTGCGCGCGACCACCGAGTCGCTCGCGTCCGCGCTGCGCTCGAACAGCACGCGAGGTGTCTGGGGTGAGACGCAGCTGCGCCGCGTCGTCGAGGTCGCGGGCCTCGCGCAGTACGTCGACTTCGACACGCAGGCGTCGATCACGACGGATGCGGGTGCCGGCCGCCCCGACATGGTCATCCGCCTCCCCGGCGGCAAGTCGATCGCGGTCGACGCGAAGGTGCCGCTCGAGCACTACATCGAGGCCAGCCAGATCGCCGTGACCGCCTCGGGCGACGAGGGCGCACGCCGCAAGCAGCTCATCGAGCGGCACGTGAAGGCGCTGCGCGGCCACATCGACGCACTCGCGAAGAAGACCTACTGGGAGGGCCTCGACGCCAGCCCCGAGTTCGTCATTGCGTTCATCCCGAGCGAGTCGCTGCTGTCGGCCGCGCTCGAGGCCGACCCGGCGCTGCTCGACTACGCGTTCGGCAAGCGCGTCGCGCTGGCCTCCCCGGTGAACCTCTGGGCCGTGCTCAAGACCGTCGCGTACACCTGGCAGCAGCAGGCCGTCTCCGACGAGGCGAAGAAGTTGTTCGACCTCGGCAACACGCTCTACCAGCGCATCGGCACGCTCGCCGGCCACGCCGACGGGCTGCGCCGCGCGATCGAGCGCACCGTCGAGAGCTACAACAAGTTCGCCAACTCGCTCGAGTCGCGCGTGCTCGTCACCGCCCGCCAGTTCCCCGGCATCGACACCACCAAGATCTCCGCGCTCGCCGAGCCCGAGCCGATCCACGAGGCGCCCCGCCGCCTCGCCGCGGCCGAGCTCACCGAGCCCGCCGCCGACGACTCGGTGCACGTGCTCGAGGCCGGCTCGACCGGCTCCGCGCCGGCCGACACCGCCGACACCGCAGCGGCGGCCGGCCGCGACGCCGACGCGCGCGCGGCGGAGGACGACGTCGAGCTCGACTTCGACTCCGGTGAACCGCTGCTCGACCTCGACCCCGAGATCCGCTCGATCTGACGCCCGCGCACCGGTCAGCCGGCGCGATCGTCGGGGTGCGGCTCGTCGACCGGGCGGTCGAATCTGGCGGCGGCCGAGCCGCCGGTCACGGTCTCGATCGCCCCGGTCGACAGCGGCGCATCCTCGAGCGGGTGCGCCAGCTCGTCGCGGCCGAGCCGCGCGATCCAGATCGTGAGCACCGCGATCACGGGCGGCACGAGCCCCGCGACCAGGAACGTCGGCGCCAGCCCGATCGCCTCGCCCACCGGCCCCGCGATCGCCATCGACACCGGCATCAGCGCGAGCGACACGAAGAAGTCCAGGCTCGACACGCGGCCGAGCATGTGCGGCGGCACGCGCCGCTGCAGGAGCGTGCCCCACAGCACCTGCGCGCCCTGGAAGAGCAGGCCGCACACGAACAGCGCGACGACCATGACCCAGAGCGCGTCGGTGAATCCGATGATCGCGAGCGGGAGGCATCCGAACCCGAAGCCCAGCATGAGCAGGGTCAGGTACCGCCGGGGCATCCGCAGCGAGCCGACCCAGAGCGACCCGATCGCACCGCCGATGCCGAACGCCGCGAGCACGAGCGCGAACTGCCCTGCCCCGCCGCCGGTCTGGTCGCGCACCGCGAACGGCAGCAGCACCTCGATCGGACCCATGATCACGAGCACCATGAACACCGCGAACAGCAACGACGCGAGCAGCCACTTGGTGCGCATCAGGAACCCGAACCCGTCGCGCAGGTCGAGGAAGGTGCGCTTCAGCGGGTGCACGTGGTCGTCGACCCGCTCGCCGCGCAACGGCGTCGTGTGCATCGCGAGCAGCACGAGCACCGCGCCGACCTGAGCGGCCGCGATCACCGCGAACGCCAGCCCGGGCGACATGATCGCGATGAGCAGGCTCGCCGCCGCCGGGCCGGCCGCGTTCATGAGCGTCGGTCGCAGTACGCCCTCGACGCCGTTCGCCGCCTGCAGCTGGTCGTCGGGCAGGATCGCGGGCAGCCACGCCGAGTACGCCGGGTAGAAGAACCCGTCGGCGACCCCCAGCACGAAGGCGAGCACCGCGAGGTGCCACACCTCGATCGCACCGCCGAGCGCGAGCAGCGCGGCACTGCCGAACGCGACGCCACGCACGGCCTCGACGCCGAGCAGGATGCGTCGTTGCGGAATGCGGTCGGCCGCGACCCCGCCGAACAGCACCGCGAGCACCAGCCCCACGGCCGCGCCGGTCGCCACGATCGACAGGTCGACGGGCGTGCCGCCGAGTTCGACGACCTGCCAGACGGAGGCGACGATCCAGCACCCCGCGCTGAACAGCGAGAACGCGAGCGCGACCGTCAGCAGGCGGTACTGGCCGAGCGCGAACGGCCGGAGCGCGCGTGGCACGCGCATGGGCGACTCCTGTGGTGCAGAGCCGCGAGCGACCCTGCGCCGGTTACGACATCAGAGGAAGTCGGGGTCGAGCCACTTCTGCGCGAGGTGCTCGGCGGCGACCCTCCGGATCGTACCCGACTTCGATCGCAGCACGATCGACTCGGTCGAGATGTACGGTCCGTTCTTCTTCACGCCGAGCAGCAGCCCGCCGTCGGTGACGCCCGTGGCGACGAAGAAGTGGTTGTCGCCGGAGACCATGTCGTCGAGCTCGAGGATCTTGTCGCAGTCGAGGCCGGCGGCTTCGGCACGAGCACGCTCGGCGTCGTCGCGCGGCGCGAGCTTGCCCTGCATGAACCCGCCGAGCGCCTTCACCGCGCACGCGGTCGTGATGCCCTCCGGGCTGCCGCCGATGCCGATGCACGCGTCGATGCGCGTGTCGTGGCGAGCCGCGTTGATGCCGCCCGCGACGTCGCCGTCGAGGATGAGCCGCGTGCCCGCACCCGCCGCGCGGATCTCGCGGATGAGCTCCTCGTGGCGCGGCCGATCGAGCACGGCCACGCGCACCTCGCCGATGTCCTTGCCCTTGGCGTCGGCGAGCGCGCGCAGGTTCTCGCCCACGGGGCGGCGGATGTCGACGACCCCGATGCCCTCGGGCCCGGTGACGAACTTGTCCATGTAGAAGACCGATGACGCGTCGAGCATCGTGCCCCGCTCGGAGACCGCGATGACCGACAGGGCGTGGCCGCGCCCGGCGGCGGTGAGGCTCGTGCCGTCGATCGGGTCGACCGCGATGTCGCACGCGGGGCCGCGGCCGTTGCCGACCTGCTCGCCGTTGAAGAGCATGGGCGCCTCGTCCTTCTCGCCCTCGCCGATGACCACGACGCCGTCGAAGTTCACGGTGCCGAGGAAGAGCCGCATCGCGTCGACCGCGGCCCTGTCGGCGGCGATCTTGTCACCCTTGCCGATCCACGGCACGGCGCGGATCGCGGCGGCTTCGGTCGCGCGCACGAGCTCCAGTGCGAGGTTGCGGTCGGGGTGGTGGAACAGTGGTGCGGGTTCGGTGCTCGTCAACGCGTTACTCCAGGTTCGACTGCGAATCGGCTCGACGCGCATGGTCGGCCGCTGTCACGAGCCTATCCAGCGCGTTCCCGCGGGAGCCCGATTCCGGGGACGAACGGCGTGAAAGAATCGTGAATCTTTCACGCCGCGGGAGGCACGATGCGCACGGCGCGCGGGTCGGGTGCACCGAGGTCGCACGGCGTGACGGGCGACACGAACACCACGGCGTCGGCCGCGCACAGCTCGTCCAGGCCCAGCACGCCGCTCGACAGCCCGGCCGCGCGCGCACGCTCGGCCTCCCCCGGCGACTGCGGCGCGAAGCGCACCTGCATCGTGCCGCCGAGCGCCCGCACGGCCGCCGCCTCGATGACACCCTCGGGCGCACCGCCGATGCCGAGCAGCAGGTCGAGGTCGCCGCCCGGCTGCGCCGCGCGCAGCGCGCGCTCGATGTCACCGTGCACGAACGGCACGAGCTGCGCGCCCGCCGCCACCACTGCGGTCGCGACGGCGGCGTTGCGCGGACGCTCCTGCACGGCCACGCGCAGCGCCGACACGGGGCATCCGCTCGCCTCGGCCAGCATGGCCAGGTTCGACGCGACGGGTGCGTGGATCGCGAGCCCCGCGGCATCCGCCCCGCCCACCAGCTTGTCGAGGTAGTACGCCGGTCCGATGTCGAGGAACGCCCCGCGCGGTGCGGCCGCGAGGATGGCCATGGCACCGTCGGCGCCGGATGCCGCGAGGCGCGTGCCGTCCACCGGGTCGACCACGATGTCGACGGCCGGCCCGCCCGAGCCGAACCGCTCCCCCGGAGCGAGCATCGGCGCGTCGTCCTTCTCCCCCTCGCCCGCGACGACCCGCCCGTCGACCGGCACCGACGCGAGCGCCAACCGCAGCGCATCGACCGCCGCGGCATCCACCGCATCGCCGTCGCCGCCGCCGACCAGCGGCATCGCCGCCCGCGCCGCCAGCGCGACCGCGCGCTCGAACCCGGCGGTCACGGCATCGTCGAAGAGCTCCATGCGGCCATCATGGCCGACGCGGGGTGCGTGCACCCCGCCTGAACGCCGCGAGCGCGACTCACTAGACTCGTGCGTGCACGCCCACGAACATCGCTGTGAAGGAGCATCATGCCCATCGCCACCCCCGAGCAGTACGCGGAGATGCTCGACCGCGCCAAGGCCGAAGGCTTCGCCTACCCGGCCTTCAACGTGTCGAGCTCGCAGACCCTCAACGCGGTCCTGCAGGGACTCACCGAGGCCGGCTCCGACGGCATCATCCAGGTCACGACCGGCGGCGCCGACTACTTCGCCGGCCACACCGTGAAGGCCCGCGCCACCGGTGCGCTCGCGTTCGCGAAGTTCGCCACCGAGGTCGCGAAGTCCTACCCCGTCACGGTCGCGCTGCACACCGACCACTGCCCGAAGCCTGCGCTCGAGGACTTCGTGATGCCGCTCATCGCCGCCTCCGAGGAGGAGGTCAAGGCGGGCCGCAACCCGATCTTCCAGTCGCACATGTGGGACGGCTCGGCCGTGCCGCTCGACGAGAACATCCAGATCGCCGAGGACATGATCAAGCGCACCAAGGCGATCAACGCCATCCTCGAGGTCGAGATCGGCGTCGTCGGCGGCGGGGCCTGGGGCACCGCCATCGCACAAATGCTGACCCGAGAGGGGCAGGATGTGCTGATCTGGTGCCGCGAGACCGACGTCGCCGAAGCGATCAACACCGCGCACGAGAACACGGTTTTCCTGCCCGGCGTGGCGCTGAAGCCCGCCCTGAAGGCAACGAATGACCTCGCAGACCTCGCCGGTATGGACGCCGTCTTCGCTGTTGCCCCGGCACAGCACACGCGCGCCACGCTGCAAGCGCTGAAAGGGACGCTGAAACCCGGCACGCCGGTCGTGCTCTGCTCCAAGGGGATCGAACTTGCGACCGGCGAGTTCATGACCCAGGTGCTGAAGGATGAACTGCCGGACGCCGTTCCTGCCGTTATGTCAGGCCCGAGCTTCGCCATCGATGTCGCGCAGGGCCTGCCGACAGCGGTGACCTTCGCCATTGAGGACGAAAAACTCGGCACCGAACTGATCGCGGCGATTTCGACCCCCACTTTCCGGCCCTATCTGGCCCATGACCTGCTCGGCGCGGAAATCGGCGGCGCGGTCAAGAATGTGCTCGCCATCGCCTGCGGCATCGTCGCCGGCAAGGAGCTGGGCGACAACGCCCGCGCCGCGCTGATCACCCGGGGCCTGGCCGAGATGTCGCGCCTGGTGCTGGCGCGCGGCGGCAAGGCGGAGACCCTGATGGGCCTGGCCGGGCTGGGCGACCTGACCCTCACCTGCACCGCGACCCAGTCGCGCAACTACAGCTTCGGCGTCGCGCTGGGCCGCGGCGAGAGCGTCGCGGCCGCAACGGCGGCCAGCCGCGGCGTGGTGGAGGGACGCTTCTCCGCCGCCGCGACCCTGGCCCTGGCCCGTGACCGTCAGGTCGAGATGCCGATCTGCACGGCGGTCGACGCGGTGGTCAACGCCGGCGCCGATCTCGAGTCCACCATCGCCGCGCTGCTGGCGCGGCCTTTCAAGGCCGAAGGCTTTTCGGCATAGTGTCGCGCGCCGCCCCCGCCGGGGCGCCGGATCGGATCAAACAGCAAGATGCTTTTCAGGGAGTGCCGCCGATGAACTTCGTTCTCTATTGCGTCGACAAGCCTGGCCACGGCCAGGTCCGGGCGGACAACCGTCCGGCCCATCTCGACTACCTGAAGAGCAAGCTGGACCAGATCGTCATCGCCGGCCCCATGCTGGACGACGACGGCGAAAGCGTGCTAGGCAGC